>ULRK01042407.1_pt1 | contig 76262 bp, 57 predicted proteins | sample 1955341 | NCBI WGS metagenome assembly ULRK01 (sample SAMEA4835680, study PRJEB28245) | human gut metagenome | biome: gut microbiome; material: fecal sample | place: Denmark | collected 2008
AACGCCTCACCTTCTACCCCGGCCTGCCGGACTTTTTCAACGCTTTTCCGTCCATGACCCTCTCTCCCCTGCATACGGATCTGGGCATCAGCGTTGAATACTACATCATTTCCTCCGGTTTGAAAGCCCTGATTGACGGCTCCGCCCTGCGCCCTTATTTCAAGGCTGTATTCGGATGCGAATTCAGCGAGGAGGACGGCTACATCAATTTTCCCAAGAGAGTCATTTCCCACACCACGAAAACCCAGTACCTTTTCCGCATCAACAAGGGAATGCTGGATTACGACCAGGACGTAAACGACCACATGCCGGAAGACATGCGCCCCATTCCTTTCGCCAACATGATTTACATCGGCGACGGCCCTACGGACGTTCCCTGCTTCACCGTCATGCGCCGGAACGGAGGCCACGCCGTAGCCGTATATAATCCGGAGGATGAAACCGGCCGCAGTTTCCGCAAATGCTATAACCTGGCCTCCAATTCCGACCGCGTGAATTTCATCGCCCCGGCGGATTACACGCCCGGCAGCCATCTCACCCGCCTGCTGTCCGGCATGGTCACGGATATCGCCAACGGCATTGTGCGCCGCCGGGACCGGGCTCTGGCGGATTCCTGTACTGCGGCACCTTCTTTCTCCAAATAAAACCCGCTCCATTCCTCTCCCCGTCATGAACAGCCATTTCCACTTTCTCGGCATCTGCGGCACCGCCATGGGCGCGGTAGCCGCCGCCATGGCCCGCCGCGGCTTTACCGTCACCGGTTCCGACGCCAACGTCTATCCCCCCATGTCCACTTTTCTGGAGGAGGAAGGCATCACCCTGTTTGAAGGCTACAAGGCTTCCAACATCCCACCGGATGCGGACGTCATCGTCATCGGCAATGCCATGAGCCGCGGCAATGAGGAAGTGGAAGCCGTGCTCCAACGGCGCCTGCGTTACCTTTCCCTCCCGGAGACGATGAAGGAATACTTCCTGCGCGGCAAGCGCAACTATGTGGTAACAGGCACCCACGGAAAAACCACCACCACATCCATGCTGGCGTGGCTGATGGAGGATTCCGGGCTGAACCCCAGCTTCATGATTGGCGGCATTGCCCGCAATCTCGGACGCGGGGGCCGTTTTACGGATTCCGATTTTTCCGTGCTGGAGGGGGACGAGTACGACACGGCGTTTTTCGACAAGCGTTCCAAATTCCTGCACTACCTCCCGGAACTGGTGGTCATCAACAACATTGAATTCGATCACGCGGACATTTACCATTCTCTGGAGGAAATCAAACTGAGTTTCCGTCGGCTGACCCAGATCATCCCCCGCAACGGCCTGGCGTTGGTCAACGCGGACGATCCCAACTGCCTGGACGTGGTTAAAGGAGCCCCGTGCCCCGTCAAGACGGTGGGCTTTTCCGACTCTTCCAATATCCGCATCCTGGATGTGGAGACCTCCACGGACGGCAGCCATTTCACGCTGGAAGGAACCAGGTACTATGTACCGATGATTGGGGAGTTCAACATCCGCAACGCCGCCATGGCGATTGCCGCCGCACAATTCGCGGGGCTGAACGTCAGGCAGCTGGCGGATTCCATGAGCCGCTTTGAAGGCGTGGCCCGCCGCCAGGAAGTCAAAGGCGTGGTCAACGGCATTTCCGTAGTGGATGACTTCGCCCACCATCCAACAGCCATCAAACAGGCCATCCTGGGCCTGCGCCAGCGCTACCCGGGTTCTCGCATCTGGGCCATTTTCGAACCGCGCTCCAACACCACACGCAGGAATATTTTCCAGAATGAACTGGCGTTGTCCCTCGCTACGGCGGATTTCCCTGTGGTAGCCGCCGTAGATCATCCGGATAAGGTGGCTCTGGAGGAACGCCTGGATCTCACCAAACTTTCCAGCGACCTTTCCGCTCTGGGCAAAGACTCCCTGATCGGCGGACATGCCCAGGAAATCGTCTCTGCCGTCTGCAAGAAAGCCCAGCCGGGAGACGTTATTCTGGTAATGAGCAACGGCGGTTTTGAAGGCATTCACGCTAAATTGCTGGAAGCACTGAACGCCTGACCTTTCTTCATACATCCACTTCCAATGAAAAACGCATCCACCATCATCGCCTTCATCATCAGTTTCCTGGTCGTAGGCAGCCTGGCCCTGGTTTTCCTGTTCCTTGGCAACAAGGAAGAGGAGCCCGCCGCCGCTGAACCGGCGGCGCAAACGGAAGTGCCGGCACGCCAGACGATAACGCCCCAACCCACCGTCGATCCGCTCACCAAGGAGGATATCAGCCGGCAGACGGCTACGCCGCCCTCCCTGATCAATCTCAACTCCCCCCAGATACTGGCGCAGGCAATTGCCAAAGTCATTCAGGATCGGGATGAGGACACCCTGAAATCTCTGGAAATCCAGCAAGCCGTGACGGAGAACCAGAGCCGCCTCATCCGGGAGCTCATGACAGCCCGCCATGTACGCCTTTCTTCTCCCGGCATCACCAGCATCGGCGCGAACAACCTGGGAACCAATCCCACAGCCAGATACACGCTCAATTTCAGCAGCGGTGCGCGCGGCTATCTGGATATGAAGCGCAATGACAAGCAACAATGGGCGCTGGATACCCTCACACTGCCCAGCAAGCAGGATCTGGCCAAGGACAAAGTTGCCCCCATGGCGATGAACGACCCCATGGGCGTCGTCAGCTCTTTCATGGACGCCGTCGCCAAGGCGGATTTCCGTGGGGCTCGGAAGTTCGTGGACGGGGCTAAGGTGCAGGATGCCACGGTAGCCGGGCTGTGTATTCTGTTTGAGGAAGGAGCTTTCCGTCTCCGGGAAGACGCTCCCATCAAAACAGCCTACGAAGCGCCCACCAATGCGGGGTTCTTCGTCCATCTTCAGGACGCCCAGGGCAGGAAGGCCGGCAATGTAGGTCTGACCGTAGCCAAAACGGACGGACAATGGCTGGTTGCGGAAGCTTCCCTGGACAGCATGCTGGAAGCCTACACGAAACGGCAGGGGGCCGGGGACGACATCTTCATCCCCATTGTAAAAAATCCCCAGGGCGGCGATTCCCTGGCCCTGTTCTTCGGCTTCAATGAAGATACCCTCTCCAAACGTTCCGAACGCCAGCTTCAAATCGTAGCGGAAGCTATCAAGATGGACGGCGGTAAAAAGCTGGAAATCAGCGGCCATACGGATGACGTGGGAAGCGAGCGCTACAACCAGGGGCTCTCAGAACGCCGCGCGGCTGCCGTAAAAGCCCAGCTCGTCCAGTTCGGCGTTCCTGCAGAAAGAATCGTTACCAAGGGATTCGGCAAATCGCAGCCGCGCCGGACCTACTCCCCCACGGCAGATGAAGGAACAAGGGATGAAGTCCGTAAGGAAAACCGCCGTGCGGAAATGTATCTGGACTTTTAAAGGAGTAATCAGAAAGCGGAGAAAGGGAAAGCCCTTCCAGCCTCTCTATTAAATGTTTCCTGTCAATTATTAGCTACTCCTCATGGCTCGCCGATACGTCATCAGGCAGGATGCTGCGCCGGTCGCCCCCATCTCCGGGATCGACTACCGTACGGCCCTCAACGAGGAACAGTACGCCGCCGTTTCTTCAGAACCGGGGCCGGCACTTGTCATCGCAGGAGCCGGATCGGGGAAAACGCGTACGCTGACCTATCGCGTGGCCTGGCTTCTGGATCACGGTACGGACCCATGGAACATTCTGCTGCTTACCTTCACCAATAAAGCGGCGCGGGAAATGACGGAACGGGTGCGCTCCCTGGTTCCCCTGGACTTGTCTCGCCTGTGGAGCGGCACGTTCCATTCCATTGCCAACCGCATTCTGCGCCAGCATGCGGAATACCTGGGATATACCCCGGCTTTCACGATCATGGACTCCGACGACCGCAAGTCCATGATCAAAAGCGTGGTCAAGTCCCTCAAGCTGGATGAAAAATCCACCCGCTTCCCAAAGCCGGAAGTTCTCTCCTCCCTGTTCAGCCTGGCAGACAACGAGGGAGCCAACATCCGGGAAACGCTGGAAAATGCCTATCCCTACCTTTCCAGCCATCTGGACTCCATCCTGGAGGTGCATGGCCAATACGTAGCCCGCAAGCAGGAAACCAACAGCATGGACTTCGACGACCTGCTCCTTAACGTCGTAAGGCTCTTTCAGGAACAGGAGCACCTGCGTGCCCTGTACGGTTCCCGCTTCCAGCATATTCTGGTGGATGAGTACCAGGACACCAATTACCTCCAGAGCCGCCTCATCGACATGCTGGCCCGGGAACACGGCCAGCTGATGGTGGTGGGAGACGATGCACAGAGCATCTACTCCTGGCGCGGGGCGGACATGGAAAACATTCTCAGCTTTACGACCCGCTACCCGGCGGCAAGGACTTTCAAAATAGAAACCAATTACCGCAGCGTGCCGGAGATCCTGGAACTTTCCAATGCGGCTATCGCCGCCAACGAAGTTCAAATTGAAAAGCAGCTCCGCTCCGTGCGACCCACCGGGGAAATGCCTCCCGCTCTCGTCCCGCTCAATGACGACCGGATGCAGGCCAAATTTGTCGTCCAGCGTATCAGGGACCTCATTGAAGAAGGCACTGACCCCAGTGAAATAGCCGTGCTTTACCGCGCCCACTTCCACAGCATGGAATTGCAAATGGAACTGACCCGTGGGGAAATACCTTTCCGCATCACCAGCGGCATCAGGTTTTTCGAACAGGCTCATATTAAGGACGTGGTGGCATTTATGCGTTTTGCGGTCAATTCCAGGGACGAACTTTCCTTCCGACGCATGGTGATGCTGCTGCCCGGCATCGGCCCCGGCATGGCCCAGAAACTCTGGATGCGCTGGACCGCCTGTCCGGAAAGCCGGCAAGAAACCCCTCCGGAATCCTTTTCCGCCCTGATGCTGGATTTCCCGGTTCCCGCCAAATCCAGAACGGCCTGGATTCAGCTCTGCTACACACTGGATGAATTGGCCCCCGCCGGGAAGCTGGCCGGACCGTCCTCCATGCTCCTTTCCATCAACGAGGCCGTGTACGACGAGTACATGCAGACCGCTTTTGATAATTACGACCAGCGCAGACAGGACCTTCTGCATCTGGCCGGATTTTCCGAACGCTTTGAATCCACGGAGGATTTTCTCTCCCAGCTTTCTCTTCTGGGCAACACGGATGATGAAAGCGCTGCAGAGGACTTCTCCGGAGGCTCCGTCACCCTGTCCACCATCCACCAGGCCAAGGGACTGGAATGGTCTGTCGTTTTCCTGGTCGGCCTGTGCGACGGCATGTTTCCGCATCAGCGGGTAATTGACGACGGAGACCTGTCCGGGCTGGAAGAGGAACGCCGCCTCTTTTACGTAGGCATTACCCGCGCCAAGGATCAGCTTTACCTGACCTATCCCCGTTGGAACTGCCGTGCCCAGGGAGGCACCTTCATGCAAATGCCCTCCCGCTTTCTGGATGAATTTCCTGCCGGCCTGGTGGAGGAATGGGAGGTGGAATAATCCTGTTCTCCTCTCCCTGGTCATATCCGGGAAACGACGGATTCTCCATTTTCTTCCGGCGGACAGGGAAAACGCGGCGCAAAGCCCCCGGAAGGTTTTTCTTCCACCCATTTGAATTCCCACATCCAATCCTCATCCGTATATATTTCCGTCTTTCCCGGAAAAGGGGGTTACCCGCTGATCCCGCCATATTCTGAAAACCCCGACGCTGCGGACCTTACCGTCTCCTTCCGTTTCTACCGCTGCGGTTCATAACCGCCATATTCGACAAAGCCCATAGGGGAAGGTCCCTCCCGGATGGAATGCTCCGCCCGCATATGCGGGCCGCTTCAAAAAACATCCCGACCAGACTTCTATTCGCAGAGGCTCCCAAACCTCTCATCTTTATCCGGACCATTTCCCACGGTCTCCATCCTCGCCAAATTTCCGAATTCACCATACAACCTATTAACAAATAATATATTCATCTATCCGGAAAGCGTTGAATACATCTATTCATATGGAACCGTTACCTCACCCCCCTGTGCCAGTAAGGAAACGTTGCGACCAGAATATGTTAAAATATTATAACCAATTTATTATCAATAAAAATAGTTTAGTTTTTCCAGTAAAAATGAATTGACCGAATGTTCTTGAAATCCCTTTCCGGCCCAAGACGGGAAAATCCTGTCATGATTGAAACCTTTGAACAATAAACATAAGCAATTTACAATGAACTATTTTAATTATTATTCACATTAAATTTTCCCATGTCATCCCAGTGAACAGGCCGGAATGGGAATCATCTAAAACCTCGGGCGCCGTGATTGTCACGAACGCATAACCATCTAATCATTAAACAAATAAAAAAGCATGAAATTAAGACTCCCACATATGCTGCTGGCAGCTGTTATCGCCTGCCTTGGCAGTTTCTCCATTGCTACGGCAGCCGACTATACAGTCAACAGTGCCGATGAATTCGTTACTGCCTGGAACCAGGCTGCCGCTTCCAATGAAGCTTCAACCATCACGATCACCGTACCTTCCGGCTCCGACAATATCACGCTGACCCAGGAGCAACGAGCCCAGTTGAACGCCGTCTCCGGAACTGGCAATGTCACCGTCCAAATGACGGACGCCAGCAACAAACTGGTTAATTTCAATTATGATCTGGTTAACAACCAAGTCAGCTTCAACGACATCACCTTAAGCGAACCCCTGGGAAGCGACAACGACATTGTGGTGACGAATGCTTCAAATACCACCACTATTGACGGCAGGAATATTGCCATCGAAGGTACGAATGATGCCGCCAATCCCAGGACAGTGGGAGCCACCGTCACCTCCACGAATGGACAAGTAGGCATCGGCGACAATGTTTCCATGGAAAAAGCCGTTACTGTCACTGGCCAGGCAGTTCAAACCGTAGACCCGGCAACGCCGCCAGCAGGACAAGCCTATACTAGGACGACGTACAATACTTACAATAATTCCAATGAGAGGGCCGTGGTCCTGGGCAGCAACGTCACAATGCAGGATACCGTAACGGCAACAGGCCAAATCGTAAGCGATCCGGCGTCCAAAGTTGTGCTGAACGGAGATGTGACCTCTACGGCAGGAATCGGCACCGTGACTACGGAACAGTTTGACGCATCCAATACTCAGACCGGCAAAACCGTCATCGATTCCATGGATGACAGTGTCTCCGGCGGCATCATCCTTGGAGAAACCACAGCCGGCGCCGTCACCCTCAAAACTGAGGGCGGCAATATTTCCCTGGGAGACAATTCCGTCCTGAACGGCACTGCTGTTTCCGCAGAATCCGCCGAGCTGAACAAAACCGTTTACAGTAATGACGACGGCAGCTGGAATACTGTCGCAAGCACGGAAAAGCTGGGAACCATCGAAGGCAGCGTCACGCTTGGCGAAAATACGACCGTCAAGGGTAATTCCACCCTGACGGCGGATGACAATATCGCCATCGGCAACAACAGCGTCATCACCGGCAATACCGCCGCTGACGGCGTCATCTCCGCAGGAGGCCAGATTTCCATCGGAGACGGCACCCAGGTTTTGGATAACACCGCCACCACCGCCGACAAAGCCGCCATCAACCTGGCGGACGGGCAAACCCTGTACATCGGCTCCGGCGCCATCCTTTCCGGCAATACGTCCAACGGCGTTTCCGGTTCCGTGCATGCGGGCCAGAACACTCAGATCAACGTTTATACGGACGCCACCGCCTATACCTTCATCAATGACGGCATCTCCACCGCAGCTTCCGCTTCCACGGCCGATGCCGCTCCGCTGGCCGCTGACCAGACCGTCATGACGAAGACCGGAGCGGGAACTCTCGTTTACGGAGGCACAGAAACCACCGATACGTTCGGAGGAACCTACCAGCAGCTTGAAGGCAACCTGATCATCGGTCATGCCACCTTCGGCGCCGTTGACTCCTCCACCGGAAAAGTCGGTTCCCTCCAATCCATTGACGGCGCCGTAATGGGAACGGACGATACTGTTTACGACATTCGGACGGGACAGGTGACCCTGGCGGAAAATTCCACCATGAAGGGAGCTTCCGCCACCTTCGGAGGCGATTCTACCCTGCTGCTGAGCGACGGTTCCGTGCTGGACTTCGGTACTCCCGCCGCGTTCCAGGATAATTCCCGCGTAGGCATCCAGGTATCCGACGCCAGCGGCAATCCCGTCCCGCTCGCCCAACTCCGCAAGGGCACGGAAAGCGTGACGGTCACGCTGAACGGTACGGATATTTCCGGACGCCTGCTGAACAACGTATTCCTGAGCACGACCATGGCTCCGGGAACGGCGGAAGGCACCACCATCATCACCCAGGACATGAAGGGTATTGACGGTCCCATGTCCGGCTACAACGGCAATGTTTACACCGTAGCGTCTGCCCTGGAAAACAACCGCCTGAACGTAGCCGCCGGTTCTCCCGCCGCCCAGTTCTATGAAAACCTGTTCCGGGCTACGAGCGCGGATGAAGCAGCCCGCATCATCCAGTCCGTCAGCGGAGAACACGTGGTGAACTTCACCTGGGCAGCCAGCCGCACCGTTCGGAATTTCGCTGACCTGGGGCGCATTCAATCCGCCGCATCCATGGCGCGCCAGACGGAAGACACCGTTGAAGTAGTGGATGCTAAGGGTTCTCCGATCGCCCGCAAGACAATCGCCAGGGGCAACGGCAATATCTGGGTAGGCGGCATGGGCATCTGGGATGACCAGGACGCCCGCGACGGTGTTTCCGGGTATAAGTACAACGCCGGCGGTTATGCCGTAGGTGTCGACTACAAGACTGCGCAGGGTTCCCTGATCGGCATCGCCGCCGGCCAGAGTTTTGGTGACTTCAAGGATAAAACGGGCATCGGCGCCGACTATGACGTGGACTCCTTCCTGGCCATGATCTACGGACGCATGCATCCCTTCAAGGACAGCAAGTTCACGCTGGACGGCTATGGCGCCTACGGACGTTCCCGTTTCAAAGGTGATTCCTACATCATGGGTTCCGCCGCTAACGGCAGAGCAGATACGGACACTTTCAGCGGCGCCCTTTACGGGACCTGGACGGAACGTTTCGCACTTGGCAGGGCCTTTATAACGCCTTACACGGGTATTGAATTCATGACGTCCGAACTCAAGGGGTTCTCTGAAAGCGGTCCTTATGGGCGCACCTTCGGTCACGCCCGGGCCCAGAACTGGACCATTCCTGTCGGCATTACGATCGCCCGCGCCTACCATACGGACGGAGGCACCACCATCACCCCGGCCCTGACAGTAGCGGTATCCCAGGATGTGAGCCGCATGAATCCGAAATCCAATGTCGCCGGCCCCCTTGGAACCTGGAATGCCCGCGGCGTCAACGTTGGCCGCACCGCATTCCGCCTGAATGCCGGCGTTGACGTGATCTTCTCAAACAAGTGGGGAGCCCGCGTCTGCTACCAGTTCGAGACCCGCAACCAGCTGACCGCCCACGGCATCAACGGAGCCATCAGCTATACGTTCTAAGTAGGAGAGCGCTCCAGCGCATGCTTTTACTTGGTTATGGCAGGCCCTTTCCCGCCCCACGCGGGAAAGGGTTTTCCGTATGTTTCCGCATCCGTCCTTTTAAAAATATTTCCCGTTAGAGGGGAAATTCCTTCGCGAATTCCCAATCCGATATTTTTTTATTCAACAATAGAAATTTAATGATAAAAGTGTTATGATTAAATTAATTCTCATATTCTTTTTTTCATTTAAGTGGTCATAAAAATATTCCTGCCCGATATGTTCCCTTTTCAGATATTTACATTGACAGCGGATTGGGAATCCGTTACCTGTGCTCTCTGAAGTATCTGATAAACATGAAATTATCTACATTCTGCATCTTATTCTGCCTTTCCGCGGGGCTTTCCCAGGCCGCCATCTATGTCTGAAGCGGAGCGGCAGGAAACGGAATTTACGGAGATTCCGGCAACTGGACGGTAGATGGCACGACAAACGGCTATTATCCGCAAAGCGATAGAGATCACGCCATCATCGGAGAAAATGCCGGAACGATCACCTGGTCTACCTCCCAAGCTTATTTCGGGGCCACCAGCACGGTCCAAATAGGCTCCGGAAGCACCCTGCTCTGCACAACGACAATAGGAGATCTCAACGTCAATTCTTTCACGCTGGGAGGCAATTCCCAGTTGATATTTGAATCCAGCAACGCCCTTGGACTGGGACGTGACTTCTCGCTGGACTTCGGCACGATGACGGCGAAGGAACACGGTACCCTGACCGCTACGGATATTTCCGGCTTCTGGACCAATGGAAAAACCGTCACCTTCATCGGCGTACTGGATACAAACAGCCTTTCCGGAAGTGGAACTATTGAACTCGCTTCCATTAAATCTTCCCAATTGGGAGGCAATCTTAATCTGGACTTAAGCGGCCTGTACATTCCCTACAACGCCCAAATTCAAGCGGATGTGACACAGGTCACGGAAAACGGCGTCACCAAGGTGTTGATTAATTACGAAACCGTTCCGGAACCCGCAACAGCCACGTTAAGCCTCTTGGGACTGGGCGGACTGCTATTAAGAAGAAAGAGACAGTAGCCCTTTCCGCACGTCTGATTCCACCCCGGCTTATTCCTAAGGGAAAACCGGGGTTTTCTTTTGCCGCAGGCCCGGTTTGCGCACTCTTCCCCTATACCGCAACATTTTCCTGTGGAACTGCACAAGCATCCTTCCAGACGGGAAAATCCGTTTTCCGGAGCAGATCAAAACTCGCAATTCCGCGGGGTACGGGCAAAAGGCAGGACGTCACGGATATTGGTCACTCCGGTCACGAACATCAATAGACGTTCAAACCCGGCACCGAATCCGGCGTGCGGCACCGTACCGTAGCGGCGCAGATCCGCATACCAGCGGTACGCTTCCGCATTCATGCCCATGCGGCGCATGTTTTCCTCCAGAATGTCCAGCCGTTCCTCACGCTGGCTGCCTCCCACGATCTCACCGATGCCGGGCACCAGCACATCCATGGCGGTAACGGTCTTTCCGTCTTCATTCAGGCGCATGTAGAAGGGTTTAATCTCCTTCGGGTAGTTGTACACGATGACGGGGCATTTAAAATGTTCCTCTGTCAGGAAACGTTCGTGTTCGCTCTGCAGATTGATACCCCATGAAACGGGGTAATCAAATGTTTTGCCGCTCTTGAGCAGGATATCCACGGCTTCCGTATAGGAACAGCGCACAAACGGCGTTTCTTTCACATGCTCCAGGCGTTCCCGCAGCCCCTTGTCTACAAAACGGGTCAGGAATTCCACTTCTTCCGCGCTGTTTGCCAAGGCATCGCCGACGAGAAAGCGGACAAACTCTTCCGCCATGTCCATGTCTCCATACAGATCGCAAAATGCCATTTCAGGCTCCACCATCCAGAATTCCGCCGCATGGCGCGTGGTATTGGAATTCTCCGCCCGGAACGTGGGGCCAAAGGTATAAATGTTGCTCAGGGCGCATGCAAACGCTTCCCCTTCCAGCTGGCCGCTTACCGTGAGGTAGGCCGCTTTGCCGAAGAAATCCCGGGAGGCGTCACGGGAAGCGGCATCTCCCACATCCAAAGTCGTCACACGGAACATTTCTCCTGCCCCCTCGCAGTCACTGGCGGTAATAATGGGAGTGCTGACCCAGGAAAAATCCCTTTCCTGGAAAAAGCGGTGAATGGCGAAGGCCAGCCTGCTGCGCATGCGGAACACGGCTCCAAACAGGTTGGTGCGGGGGCGCAAATGGGCGATGGAACGCAGAAACTCCGGCGTATGCCCCTTTTTCTGCAAGGGATAGGAATCCGGAACAGCCCCCACCAGCTCCAGGGAAGCGGCGCGCAATTCCCATCGCTGCCTTCCCTGCCCGGCAACCAGAGCGCCGCGGATGCTCACGGCAGACCCCGTAGCCATTTCTCCAATCCGTTCATAGCCGGGAATACCCTCGTCCGCCACCACCTGGAGAGAGGCGACGGAGGAACCGTCATTCACCTCCAGAAAGGAAAAAGCCTTGGAATCACGGCGCGTACGCACCCATCCCTGAATCAGTACGTCCGGCATTTCCACCTCGCTGTCCAGGACATGTTTCACCAATGTTCTGTTCATCATGGCGCAAGTATAATACAGCGCCTTGCCCATACCAGCAGAATTGCTTTACCACGGAGTGAATATTCCGGATTTTCCGGCAGAGAAGGAGGGGACATGCCGCACCTGTTACTTGGAAGGCTGCATAACCTGCCGCCCCGTCGTAATGGCGATGGCATCCGCCAGCGGCATTTCCTTTTCCGTGTGGGCAGCCCCCCAGGAATCTGAAAAGATAAGCGTTTTCTTCTCCTCGTCAAAACCGGTGATCAGCCTCAAATGGCCTCCGCGCGTCTGGGACAAACGCAACGGTTCCGGAACAATGCCAAGCTGTACGGACCAGAACACGGGTATGCCCGCCATGATATAGGGCTTGATGGTATTGAGCCATCTGTCCACCTGGGACGGTGATCCGGCGCGCGCCAGCTTCAGGACTTCTCCGTCCGCATTGTCCCAGAAACCGGACCAGTCATGTTCATTTTCCACTTTCTCTTTTTTCAGCTTAACGGCGGCGCGGTTATAGGCTTTCAGCAGATTCCTGAAATCACGGGAATTCGCCAGGGAATCCAGCACTTTGATCCGTATCTGGAAGCGCGTCCCGATTTTTTTCAGGTTTTCCGCCATTGCCGCCGTATTAGTGCCTCCGTCCGCAGAGGTATTGGCCAGGGAAGCCAGTTCATGCTGATCCACATAGTCCATTCCATAATAGGCAAAAATGCGGGCGGCGGTAGCCACCACGCAATAACCTTTCTGGCCCTGGTCCACCATGGGAATATCCTGAATCACCACCCGCTTTCCTTCTTTCCTGACGTGCTGCTTGATATCCGCCTTTCTGGCCCGGGAAGAAGCATCGCCCCTCGCGATGGAATCTTCCGTGGGACCAACCTTCATCCGGATAAATTCCGCTTCAAACTCCCTGCCCTCCCGCGATGTATTGATCTCCAGGGCAATCGCTCCGTTGTCCCAAATCCAGGACCAGCCGTTGACTTTGACTACCGCCTCCTTACGGGAGGCCCGGTACTCCTTGGGCTGAATCCCGGTAAGAGCGGTCAGGGATTCCTTGATGAGCTCCAGGCGCTTGTCAAATTCATCCTTGCCAATGGCCCCGTTGTCCCCCTTGTTGTACATCATGACAGTCATTGACTGGGGGGATCCCTCTTTCCAGTTTACCAGCATTTCCCCCAGGGACATATCCCCTATCTTGATGGAGGGCTTTGCAATCCGGAGCTGGGTCTTGCCTTTGTCCACCCAGCCGCCGGGCTCTCCGTTGAAATACTTTCCGAACAAATCCGGCTGAGGCAGCTTCCAGAACGCACCAGACTTCAAATCCGGCGCCATGTTGCCCGCGCCCCAGGAGGAGGGAAGAAGGCAACAGATTGCAAGGAAAGGCAGAATGGAAGAGATAAATCGCATAACGGCAAAGGAGGCGGGGAATGATCCCGCTGCACGGAATCTACGCTGATAATGTATTCTCCCATGAGGGTTCTGCCAAGAAAAAATGAATCTTCCTCCGGCAAACTATCCCTTCTTTCTCCTTTCCCCAATTTGCCTTATTCCAATAATCTTTCCCGACAAAAAACCGGCCTGCCGCAGTAAATTCCGCAACAGGCCGGTCTGAATAAATCAACCCCAGTCCGATTTACATGAACGGACGCAAACGCTGCATAATGGCATCCTTGGAAGAAGCTCCTACCATCGTATCCATGATTTCCCCGTCCTTAATTATCAGAAGGGTAGGAATAGTGCGCACGCCATAGGTGGCAGCCAGCCCGTTGTTGGCGTCCACATCCACTTTGCCCACCTTGATCTTGCCGGCCAATTCCGTAGAAAGCTGGTCGATAATCGGGGCGATCATGCGGCAGGGTCCGCACCATGTAGCCCAGAAATCGACAAGCACAGGAATGTCGGACTTCAGAACTTCATCCTCAAAATTTGCTTCAGAAAATACGTTTGCCATAGTACCGCTTAGAGTGTTTCAACAGTTATTACGTTCACTTATTCTTCCGCATCGGCTCCATCATCGGAAGGCTCTTCGGCAGAAGTTTCGGAGGAAGCGTCATCCATCATTTCTTCATCGGCGGCGGGTGCTGCGGGGGCAGGCTTGGAGTCTCCACCCAGCCAGCCAACCATGCTGCGGGCTTCCAACGTATCCGTAGCATATTGATAACCGACGAAAATAAGCGCGAAAGCAAGGGCTACAAAGGAGAGGACGTTCAGCAGCGTACTGGGGGCCGCGTCCGTATCTTCTTGAAACTTCCTGGCCGTAAAGGAGGCGGAAGAAACCGGAGCGGCAGCGGGTGCGGTATTCAGTCCGATGGTGGCCTGCGGAAGCTGGGCAGTCGCCATGCCGGCGCCGGGAGGAGTCAGGGGAACGGTAGGAGCAACAGCGGCAGGTGCGGCACCAGCAGGAGGAACCACGGGAGCCACGGGCGTAGTGGCGGAACCGAGGGCAACCGTCTTCAAACCGCCGCCAAGCTTGATGCCTCCGCCGAGACCGGCGGGACGAAGGGGAATGGTGGGAGCAGCGGCAGCGGGCGGAGCAGCAGGAGCAGAGGCCGGAGCAACGGCTACCGGCGGAACAGCAGGGGCGGCAGGTGCGGCAGGCACCTTGGGCACGGAAGGGGCGGCCGGCGGAGTCGGAATGCTGGGCGGAGGCGGAGTACCGCCCGGAATGGAGGGGGGAGGTGGATTACTCATATCGGAAAAATAACTGTGCTGAACGATAGCTCTCGCTTATTTCAGCCCGTAAATCAAGAAAAAGAATGCGCAAAACCTGAATTCCGTGCAATTTTTTTTAATTTGAAGCGTATTCCATCTCAAACACGCTGTCCGGACTTGCCCTGAAAAGCGTTCTCTCCTACGCTGTGTATCCGGCACTATTTCATATGAAACCCATTACCAAACTAGCTTCCTCCACCCTGCCCGACGGCTCCGTTCTCGACCTATGGGAACGGGACGGTTTCCACTTTCTTCTGCGCGACGGCGTACAGACGGCATCCAGTTTTTCCTACGGAAGCAATGAAGCGGCGGCAGCCATGGCGGCGGCACCGGTCAAAAGGGCCAACCAGCCCTCCTTCCTTCTTGACGGCCTTGGCCTGGGATTCACCCTGTTTGCCCTGATGGATCAGATTCGCAGGGAAAAGGCCCGCTTCATCGTGGCGGAACCCTGCAAACCGCTCATCGACTGGCACAAGGAACTGATGAACCAGGAACGGCCCGGCTTCCTGCACGACCCTCGTGTCAGCGTGGAATTTGCCCCGGCGCTCCAGATCGCCCGCAAAAATCCGAAGAGTTTCCACGCCATTCTGTCCCATTCCACGCACGAACGCATGAATCTGAGCGTCGCCGAGGCTTCCGACTATTTTGCCGCCCTCAAGCAGGGCGGCCTGCTGGTCATCACGGTAGCGCGCCCGGACACCCGGCTTTCCCGGACACTGCAAAAAGCGGGTTTCGAAGTAAGCACGGAAGCCGTTCCTGCCTCACATAAAGGAAAGAAAACCGCTTTTCACACCGTTATTCTTGGAAAGAAGGGCCGCTTCGTCCCCTTCTCCGCTCACCAGTCCTGATCCCATCCTATTATTATGAACTGTACATCCCTTACCATAGCCGGATTTCTGGCCGCCCTGTTCATGGGAATCCCCTCCCTGGCGGATTCCATTGCCCCGGGCATCCTTCTTCCCAAAAAAAATACCAAATCCATTTCCTTCTCCCCCCAGGGAAGCTCGAACATTTTCCTGCTCGGCATCATGCCGCAGGGAAGCTCCGTCAAGAAAGGGGAATCCGTAGCTCAGGCGGACTTCCGCATACTGGACAAGAGCATTGAGGATTATGAACGCACCATTAAGAGCAAAAACCTGGAAGTGCTGAAGCTCCGGTACGCCCTGGACCAGCAGAAGGAACGTTCCGCCCTGGCCCTGCAAAAATACCAGACGGCCCTGGCCCGGACGGAAGAGGATCAAAAGGATTTTCTGGAAAAACGGAAGGCCCGCATGCTGGCGGAAGAAGAAGAACGCGTCAACAAGGCCCTGCGCCACATGTCCTACAAGCAGGAAGAGCTGAACCAGCTTACCAAAATGTACAAGGACGACCAGGTGGCGGAGGAAACGGAAGAGATCATTCTGAAACGCCTGAAAAATGAACTTGGGGAAAGCGAATTTGCCGTTCAGGGAGCCAGGCTCGTTGCGGAGCTGGCCAAACTGCGCAATATCCATCGCCTGGGGGAAGACTACGCTACGGCGGTCAAGGAAAAGCAGATGGATCTTGAACAGGCCCGGAAGCAGGCGGATTTTGACCTGGAACAAAAAAAGATAGCCCTGACAGAAGCGGAAGTGTCCCTGCGGCGCCTTCAGGACAAGTACAATGAACTGAAAGCGGACCGGGAAATGGCCTCTTTCAAGGCTCCGGAAAACGGCATCCTGCTGTACGGAGGATATGTGGCGGACAAATGGGTGGCCATCCCGGTGGCGGAAAAGCTGAAACCCGGCGGCAAACTGGAAGCCTTTGACAAAATCGCCACCATCGTTCCGCCGGATTCGGAACTGATTGTCCAGGCTACTCTTCCAGACTCCACCGCTACGCCCAAAGTGGGGGAACCCGTCATCATCAAAATAACGAACATGCAAATTCCCGGCATTATTACGGAAGCCAGCCCCATTCCGGGGGCAGACGGCAAGCGCCGCATTATCATCACGCCCAAGGTTCCCGCCAGCCAGATTTTCGCGCCCGGCCTTCCCGTCCAGGTGACCATCAAGGACCAACAGGCCTGATTTCCCTTAACGGACACCCATGAATAAAGCCGTCCTTTTCCTCGCCGCCCTTGGAGCCAGTACGGCGCTCTGCGCTCCTGTTCCGGCGAAAAAAACGGAAAAAAGAGATACCATTCCCATTGCCAGGGTTCCGGACGTTCCGCCTCCCTCCCGGGAAACGTTGGACGCTTCTATCCGGAAGGCGGCTGACTTTCTGTTGAAAGAACAGAACAGGGACGGTTCCTGGGGAAACCATACGCGCACCAAGGGTCTGAATGTTCTCTGCCCTTATCCGGAAGGCCCCAGGTCGTTCAGAACAGCCTCCACCTCTTTGTGCGTGATCGGCCTCCTGACCAGCCCCCTGAAAGAAGACCCCGCCGTCAAGGCATCCCTGGACAAGGCGCTGCAGTATCTGCTAACCACGCTGCCCACCCTGAAACGGGGAGACACCCGTACCGTGCTTGGCGTATGGGGCCATGCCTATGGCCTCTCCGCCCTGAGCCGGGCGGCGCGGAACCTTCCTGCGGATGCCCCTTTGCGCGAAGAACTCAAAAAGGTGGCCTCCCTTCAAGTCAAAGCGCTGGACCAGATGGCGGACGTCCAGGGCGGCTGGGGCTATTACACATTTGAAACTTTTTCCAAGCGTCCCATTGGGGAACCCACTTCCTTCCTGACGGCTACAGTCCTTCTTGCCTACAAGGACGCGGAACAGGCCTTCGGCCTCAAAGCGGAACCCCGCGTCGTCAAACGCGCTGTCGCCTGCCTGGAAAAACTGAGGACGCCCGCCGGCAGCTACGTCTATTCCCTTTCCCATTCCTTTTATCCCGGCAGGCCCATCAACCGCCACACCGGCAGCCTGGCCCGCACCCCCGCCGGGGATCTGGCTCTGATGCGGTATGACCCGTCCTTTATTTCCAGGAATCAGCTGGAAGACGGCCTGGAACGCATCTGGAGCCGCGGCGGCTGGCTTTCGCTGGCTGTAAAGAAGCCCATTCCCCATGAAAGCTTTGCCCAGAACGCGGGCTATTTTTTCTATTACGGGTATTATTACGCCGCCCGCTGCCTGGAGGAAGTGGCGCCGGAACATCTGGCGCGCCATGCGGCCCATCTGGCAAGCGACCTCCTGCCCATGCAGGAAAAAGACGGATCCTGGTGGGACTATCCCCTGTACAATTACCATAAATTCTACGGCACCGGATATGCCCTGTATGCAGTCTCCCGCGTCAGAGAATCCCTGTATCCCTCTGATGCGGCAACAACTTCATGACCCATGTTCCGCCTACTCACGACCAGTTTTCTCGCCATCTTGTGCCTGCATCTTTCCGCAGCTCAGGGGGAATCCGTGCCGGAGGAAAAGGCGGATGTTATTCCCATTGCCAAAATCCCGGATATTCCCCCCGCGAAACCCGAACAATTTGACAGGGCATTCCGCCGCGGCGTGGATTTCCTGCTGAAAACGCAAAATAAGGACGGCTCCTGGGGCGATCACCGCGTAATCGGCACCTGGAACATCCTCTGCCCCTACCCGGACGGGCCGCTCACCTTCAAAACAGCCAGTACCGCCCTGTGCATTGCAGGGCTCAACGCCAGCCCCCTGCATCATGAACCCGCCGTGCAGGAAGCCATGACCCGTGCGGAAGACTATCTCATCCGCACAATGCCCCATCTGAAACGCGGCGACGCTCTGTGCGTTTACAACACCTGGGCTCATACTTACGTGCTGGATGCCATGAGCATGAGGGCTGCAAGACTGGCCCCGGACAGCCTTCGCTACCGGGAACTGAAGGAATGCGCCCGCTCCCAGGTGGAAAAACTCAATGAACTGGCTTCCGCCATGGGGGGCTGGGGCTACCTCACTTATTCCGGATTCAGCAAACGCCCGGCAGCCCAGCCCACCTCTTTTTTGACAGGAACCGTCCTTACCTCCGCCTGGATGGCAGGAAAAGCATTCGGCCTTTCCCTTGATGACAAAATATTCGCCCGCGCGCTGAAATTTCTTAAATCCCAGAGAACGCCTGCGGGAACCTACGTTTATTCCCTTTCCCATTCCTTCTATCCCGGCAGACCCATCAACCGCCATACCGGCAGCCTGGCCCGCACTCCCGCCTGTGATTACGCTATCAAACTCTGGGAACCGGGGAACATCTCCCTGCGCCAGCTTGTGGACGGCCTGGACCGCCTGTGGAGCCGCAGGGGATGGCTGACGATGGCCCTGCACAAACCTACTCCCCACGAGAGTTTCGCCCAGAATTCCGGTTATTTTTTCTATTACGGATACTATTATTCAGGAATGTGCCTGGACATGCTGGCGCCAAATCAGGTAAAACGTCATGCATCTCTATTGGCGGACGATATTCTCACCCGCCAGGGAGCAGACGGAGCCTGGTGGGACTACCCCCTGTACAATTACCATAAATTCTACGGCACCGGATATGCCCTGTACGCTCTTTCCCGCGCCTGGGACAAGCTGTACGGCCAACCGGAACCGCTTCCATCCTCTATTTCCACACTATCCCGACCATGACAAACACCATGAAATCGCTTCTGGCGCTCTGCCTGTTTTGCAGTGCGGCTTCCGTCTCCACCGCAGAAACTCCGGTTAAACATACCTCCTTCAGACCCGGGGAAATCTGGACGGACAACAACGGCGCGCACATCAATGCCCACGGCGGCGGCATCCTGTACGACAAGGGCACCTATTACTGGTACGGAGAACACAAGGTGGAGGGGGACGCGGGAAACTATGCCCAGGTGGGGGTTCACTGCTATTCCTCCAAAGACCTCTACAACTGGAAGGACGAAGGAATCGCTCTGAAGGTGGTGGAAGGGGACAATTCCCACCCCATCGCCAAGGGCTGCATCCTGGAACGCCCCAAAGTGGTTTACAACAAAAAGACCGGAAAGTACGTGATGTGGTTCCACCTGGAACTCAGGGGGAAAGGGTACGGCTCCGCTTACGCCGGGGTGGCAACGGCCGCAAAACCCACAGGGCCATTCAAGTTCCTGAAAGCCGGGCGCGTCAATCCGGGCAAATGGCCCCTGAATATGGATAAAAGGGATCAAACCATGGAAATGTTCAAGGGAGTCCCCGGCCTGACTTCCAGCGCGCTGCCCGAAGGCGTACGCTCCGAGGATATGTTCAAGAAGGATTTTGAAAAAGGACAGATGAGCCGGGACATGACCATTTTTGTGGACGACGACGGAAAGGCCTACCACATTTATTCTTCTGAAGAAAACAGCACCACCCACATCGCGGAGCTGACGCCGGATTACACGGGGCATACGGGAAAATTCGTCCGGGCATTTCCCGGACGCTTCATGGAAGCTCCCGCTATTTGCAAACACAAGGGCAAATACTATCTTATCGCCTCCGGATGCACGGGCTGGGCACCCAACGCCGCCCGCAGCGCCGTGGCCAGAAACATTGCCGGCCCATGGACGGAATTGAAAAATCCCTGCGTGGGGCCCAAGGCCGGCATCACGTTCGGCGGCCAGAGCACCTTCATCCTGCCCGTGCAGGGCAGGCCCGGCAAATTCATCTTCATGGCGGACATCTGGCGGCCCAAAAACGCCATTGACGGCCGTTATCTGTGGCTGCCCATGAAATGGGAAGGTGACCAGATTATTCTGGAATGGAAAGATGAATGGTCTCTGGATGACCTGTAAATTCATCTCCTTCCTTTTTATGCAGGATACGGTTTATTGCTTCTACCTCCTTGCTGGAAGGCAGAGGCGATGCTTTCTATATGCCTTGTGCTCCGCTCTTCCTGTCGCGGCAATCTGGCTGCTTAATCCGGAATGGCCTTTCTGGACAGGCTATATTGCCTGGGCGCTCGCTTACGCGGCAATACTGATTATTCAACACGCCGTTTCCCTTCCCATCCGCTGCCCGCACTGCGGAAACGCCGGGCTTTATTCTGCCCCGCAAACTCCGGAAGAACAAAGAAGGCCGGATACAGGCATCATGCTGGAATGCCGGAGTTGCGGTTCCACCTTTTACACGGATGCCTATTTGCCCTGGCCGGGAAAAATTATTCGCCGGCGGCCCATTTACCCGGAAGAATGGGAAGAAAAATCTGCCCGCAAACAAGCCGGGCCCGCTTCCTTCGGAGAGGAACGCAGGCCGGAAAGGTCTTTCATCAACGGAGGAAAAATCTAACGGGCTTTTTTGGAAGCCATCACGTAATTCCTCATGCGCTGGTCTGCGGGGGTGGTGGGGCGCACGCTGGTAACCCAGTTGCCGTTCTTATCCTTCTTTTTGATTTCCGTTCTGTCGCGGTACAATTTCGCGGAGAAATCGCTGGAATCAAGAACAACCGGCCCCGGGCCTTTCGTGACGATGGGAGTGGGCGGCACCTCCGCAACCACCGTCATTGGAGCGGCAAGGGAATTATACCAGTACACCAGTTCCTGCTGGCCGACAGGATCGTCCGGATAAGGAGTATAAGCTCCGTTATTGGTAGAAACCTTTACATAGGCCGGTTCCGGAAATGTGGTCTGATAGGAAGAGGGGGAACAGGCCCCCAACAACAAAAGGCCGGCTCCGCCGGCAATAATCATGGAATGCAGTTTCATATAGGCATTGGACTCCCTTCCTCCACCTGCCGTTCAGAGGATGTACGGCTCCGCAATTTCCCTTCGTTCCCTGAAAATTTTTACAATTAATTGATCTTCAAAATTATAAAAACACCAAAAGTCTGCCTTACCTCCTTGTTGTACCCCCTGCTTCACACCAGAAACCAGCAGGAAAGATCCCTTTCCGGAATATTGCGGCCAGCCACGCATTTTACGTTTTAACACCCTCGCCCTGTCCAGCGTCGTATACTATCATACGGAGGAAAGGATCTTGCCGTCCCCCCGGCGGCATGGTTGAATATTATTCCCTCTCCATGATTACGGATTTCCGGCTGAAAGTGTTTGAAACCGTCGCACGGCGCCTGAATTTTACGCGCGCGGCGGAAGAACTGTTCATCACGCAGCCGGCCGTCACCCGGCATATCAAGGAACTGGAACGCCTGCTGGACGCTCGTCTGTTTAAAAGGGAGGGGCGAGGGATTGCCCTGACGGCGGAAGGCGTGCGCCTGCTGGCCCATTCCCGCCGCATCCTCAAGGAATACGAAACGCTGGCGGAAGAAATATCTTTTGGCCGGAATTCCCCTGTTTCCGGCGAATTGAGCCTGGGAGCCAGCTCTACCATGTCCCAGTATGTGCTGCCTCCGCTGCTGGCCCTGTTCAACCGCCATTACCCGGAAATACGCATATGGCTGAAAAGCGGCAATACGGAGGAAATAGAACAGTCCGTACAGAACGAATCCGTGCAGCTTGGCATCGTGGAAGGCACGGCAACGCGCTCAGACCTGCATTACCAGCCATTTATGGAGGACGAAATTATTCTGGCGGGCGGCCTGCAGGCCGCCGTGCCCAATGAAGGGCTTTCCCTTATGCAACTCCCCCATGTGCCCCTGATTATGCGTGAACCGGGGTCCGGCACGCGCCGGGTGGTGGAGGAGGCGCTGAAAAAACACGGAATCTCCGCTTCCAGCCTCCATATTCTGATGACACTGGGCAATACGGAAAGCATTAAAATGTACCTGGAGCATTCTCCGGCGTGCTCTTTTCTTTCCTCCCTTGCCGCCCGGGGAGAATTCAAACGCGGGATTTTGAAGAAAATACATCTCCGCCACCTGGAGATCCGCCGCACCTTCCACTTCGTCGCAGGACATGGAGACCATAGCAAAATCAATGAACTGTTCATCAAGTTCTGCCGACATTATTATAACAAAATCTAATTGACTATAACATTTTTTAATTAGATTTTCTAATGATTGCATCGTATATCATACAGCAACCGTCCCGATACGCTCCCGTCCAGGTACAACGGGCGGACGCAGCCATTACTTACCGATCATGTCTCCCAAACATCTAGCCAATCCCCTCCACGGCATCCTGCTTATTGTCCTGTTTTCCTTTTCCGCTTTTTACATTGCGGACTTTGAATGGGTGAAACATCTTTCCCTAAGCCCGCTGATCGTCGGCATCGTGCTGGGGATGCTTTACGCCAACAGCCTGCGCAACCACCTTCCGGAAACATGGGTTCCCGGCATTCAGTTCTGTACCAAGCAGATTTTGAGAACGGGAATTGTCCTGTACGGGTTCAAACTGACTTTTCAAAGTGTCATCGACATCGGCGGGTCCGCCCTGGTGCTCGACTTTATTGTGGTCACTCTCACCATTCTTCTGGGAGCCGTGCTGGGACGCCTGCTGAAAATGGACAGGGATACGGCCCTGCTGACTTCCATCGGCAGTTCCATTTGCGGGGCAGCAGCCGTTCTGGGAGCGGAACCCGTCGTCAAAAGCAAACCTTACAAAGCCGCTGTGGCCGTTTCCACCGTGGTCATCTTCGGCACGCTTTCCATGTTTCTGTATCCAGCCCTGCACCGGGCCGGAATACTGGATCTGACGCCGGAACAAATGGGGCTTTTTACCGGAGCCACCCTTCATGAAGTAGCTCATGTGGTAGGTGCCGGCAACGCCATGGGGCAGGCTATTTCCGATCCGGCCATTATCGTCAAGATGATCCGGGTGATGATGCTGGCCCCGGTACTGGTCGTCCTGAGCATTGTCCTGGCCCGGAGGGACTCATCTTCCGGCGCAAACGGAGAAAAACGGAAAATTACCATTCCCTGGTTCGCCTTCCTGTTTCTCGCCGTCATTGGCTTCAATTCCCTGCACCTGCTGCCTGCCGGGCTTGTGGACGCCATCAACACTCTGGATACATTCCTGCTGACCATGGCGATGACGGCCCTGGGCGCGGAATCCAGCTTTGAGAAGTTTAAGAAAGCCGGAGCGCGGCCTTTCCTGCTTGCAGGCTTCCTGTATATCTGGCTTTTCTTCGGAGGGTACTGGCTGGTCAAGCTGATCAGCCTCTAAATTCCAAAAACATTCCTCCTGCGGAAAGAGGGCAAGTCCTGCGCCCTGCCTTTCCGAACAGGAGAAAAAAGCCGTTTCACCGTCAGAACGTGAGAACCGTTTCAGCACAGGTTCACCGCCTCGTTCCATCCTGATTTCCTGCCAGAAAATCCGGTTGAAAAGGATCACCGGAGGAACCATGCCGGCATGGGATGACGGAACATGCGGAGCGCCGCATCCTGCCCGCATTACTCCCAACTGGCCACCTGTGCCGCCCAATACAGACATCCTCTCTTTGCTTTTTCTCCGCTGCTGCGGCAGGTTTTCCCGGTAAGGCTCAACAAAAATTCATAGTCAAACCGTTTGGAGACGCTATAGTATGCGTACCCAGTTCTTAAAAACAAATGGCAACCAAATTATTCATTCCCGGACCCACTGAAGTAGCACCTGAAGTACTTGCCGCCATGAGCGGCCCAATGATGGGACACCGATCCAAAGCGGCCTCCGCCCTGCAGCGCCGCATTTCCAACAATCTGCGCCGCATCCTGCTGACAGAACAGGAAATTCTGCTTTCCACTTCCTCCGGTACGGGCCTGATGGAAGGCGCCGTGCGTTCCTGCACCGCCAAACGCGCCGCCATTTTTTCCGTGGGCGCCTTCGGCGACAAATGGTACAAGATCGCTACGGGCAACGGCGTGCCCTCCGATATTTTCAAGAGCGAACTGGGGCAGCCCACTACCCCGGAAATGGTGGACGCCGCCCTCTCCACCGGCAAATACGACACCATTTGCATCACGCACAATGAGACGTCCACCGGCATCCAGAACCCGGTGGAGGAAATTGCGGAAGTGCTTAAAAAATACCCGGATGTCGTGTGGTGCATGGACGCCGTGAGTTCCGCCGCCGGCTCCCGGATTGAAACGGACAAGCTGGGCGTGGACGTACTGGTGACCTCCACCCAGAAGGCGCTTGCCCTGCCCCCCGGCATGGCTGTCTGCACGCTATCCCAAAAAGCGTACGAACGCACCGCCTCCGTTCCCAACCGCGGCTGCTACTTTGACCTGCGTTCCATTTACGACACTATTCAGAAGAAGGACTACCAGTACACGAACACTCCCTGTGTCTCCATCATGTACGCCATGGACCTCCAGCTCCAGCGCATCATGCAGGAAGGCGTGGAAAACCGCTTTGCGCGTCATGAAGCCATGGCGGAATTCGTGCGTTCCTGGGCGGACGAATATTTCAGCGTCTTTGCCAACCGGGACCACCTTTCCCGCACCTTGACGGTGATCAGCAACACGAGGGACATTGACGTCTCCGCCCTGAACAACGCCCTGATCGAACGGGGCATGCAGCTCGGCAACGGTTACGGGGACTTGAAGAACAAAACGTTCCGTATTGCCCACATGGGCGAGCTGACGATGGATGACATGCGCTCCATCACATCCAACATCGTGGATATCCTGAAGCTCAAATAAGTGAGGCGCCTTCCCTCTTTTCCGGACGGAGCCGGAAAAGAGGGAGGAACAATCTCCAGGAACAGGGGAGTCCGCAACCATCCCAGAACTTGTTCGCCATTGATTTCTTCCGCATCCCGGCGGCGCTCATCATCTCCAGAGCCTCAAATCAGGCAGGGCATCTCCGGAACACCCCGTTTTTTCAGGAATTTATCTCACGTTATTTGCTGCTGTTCATTGCGGCATGCATTTTGGCCGGGCTTGTTTCCGGCATTCGTACGCTGTATTATCATTTTTTCCATTACTGACTTTCCGAACTCCTCCTTTCATGTCCACTCTCCATCCCTTCCCTGCCCTGCGCCCTCCTCGGGAACTGGCCGCGCAGGTCTCCTCCCTCCCCTATGATGTCATGAACCACCGGGAGGCCAAGGAAATGGCCGCCGGAAACGACGCTTCTTTCCTCCATATCTGCCGTTCCGACATCGACACGGGCGAAGCCGCCATCCATTCCCCGGAAACCTACGCCAAAGCAAGGGAAAACCTGGAAAACTTCGTCCGTAAAGGCTACCTCCTCCGGGACGAACGGCCTTCCTTCTACATCTACCGCCAAATCATGTGGGGCCGCGTACAAACGGGCATCGTCGGCTGCGCCTCCGTGGATGAATACGCCAGCGGCGCCATTAAAAAACACGAATTGACCCGCAGGGAAAAGGAACTTGACCGGATTGAGCATTTTGACGCCTGCTCCGCTCAGACGGAACCGGTATTTCTGGCCTACCGCAAACATGAAGGTCTTTCCGCCATCATCCGGGAATGGATTAAATTCCACAAACCCGAATATGATTTTACCACGGAGGACGGCGTCACCCATATCCTGTGGCCCGTTTCCGAACCCGGCACGGTGGAAGGCATCCGCAAAAGTTTTGAAGAAGTGGACGCCCTTTACATTGCGGACGGCCACCACCGCACGGCCTCCAGCGCCGCCGTTTCCGCCAGGCGCCGCCAGAAACACCCGGACTACACGGGGCAGGAAGAATTCAACTACCTGATGGCTGTCGTCTTCTGTGATGAAGACCTTTTCATCATGGACTACAACCGCGTCGTGCGCGACCTGAACGGACTGACTGAAGGGGAATTCATGGAAAAACTCCGTACCACCTTTAACGTAAAGCCTGCGGATACCATTCCCGGAGAAGGTTACGCCCCCCGCGCCAAGCACGAGTTCGGCATGTACCTGAATGGACGATGGTATTCCGCCACGGCCAAACCGGGAACCTTCCCGTCCGGCCATCCTATCGAAAGCCTGGACTGCGCCATCCTCCAGACGAATGTGCTGGCTCCCATTCTGGGCATTGACGATCCGCGCACGAGCGACCGCATCGACTTCGTAGGAGGAATCCGCGGTCTGGGAGAACTGGAACGCCGCTGTTCCGGGGAAATGGCGCTGGCTTTCTCCCTGTATCCCGTCACCATGGCCGACCTTTTCCGCGTAGCGGACGCCGGAGAAATCATGCCTCCCAAATCCACCTGGTTTGAACCCAAGCTGCGCAGCGGTCTTTTCATTCATACCATTGAACAATAATCTTTTCCACCGTACCAACATGAACAAGGTCCTTATTCCCACCAAACTCTCCGACGTAGCGGCCAACACGCTTAAAACGGCCGGCTATGAAGTCATCCAGGACGCTGATACGCCTCTGGAAAAACAGGTAGCCGCCCATCCGGATGCCGCAGCTCTGATCGTCCGCAGCGAAAAAGTCACTCCGGAAATCATGGACGCCCTTCCTTCCCTGAAGCTGGTCGTCCGCGCCGGAGCCGGTTACGACAACATTGACATTGTGTACGCCCGCAAAAAAAACGTGGACGTCATGAATACCCCCGGGGCCAACTCCAATGCTGTGGCGGAAGAAGTCATGGCCATGATTCTGGCCTACTACCGCCACATCGTCCAGGCGGACACCACCACCCGGGAAGGCCTGTGGGAAAAGAAAAAATACATGGGCAGCGAGCTGACCAAAAAGACGGTGGGCATCATCGGCCTGGGCAACATCGGCCGCAATCTCGTCAAGCGCCTGCAGGGATTTGAACCCATTCTGCTGGGCTACGACCACTTTCTGGCACGCCAGCGCGCCCTGAACATCGGCGTCACCCCCACCAGCATTGAAGACATTTTCTCCCAGTGCGACATTATTACCCTGCACGTTCCGGGCGGTCCCTCCACCCACCACATGGTGAACGCGGAACTCATCGGAAAAATGAAAGACGGTGCAGTACTCATCAACTGCTCCCGGTACGGCGTAGTGGATGAAGAAGCGCTGGCCGCCGCCAAAGCCGCCGGCAAAAACATCGGCTACCTGACGGACGTCCACCCCAAGGACGCACCCGGAGAGAAGCCTTCCGCCCCCATTGCGGACCTGATTCTTCCCCACCTGGGGGCCAACACCCGGGAGGCCAATACGAAAGCGGCCAAACGCGCCGCGGAACAGATGATCGCCTACTTTTCCGACGGCGACACCTCCTGCGTGGTGAACGGGGAATCCCCCAGCGGCCTCAATCCGGCCCATCTCCAACTGGCGTTCCTGCTCGCCTCCCTGGCGCGCAAGGCCGGCGGCAACAAGCCCATCCGCCGCGTGGAATGCACTTTTTACGGCAACCTGCGCATTTTCCGCAAATGGTTTACGGCCCCCATTCTGGAGGGCCTTCTGCCGCATGCGGAAAAAGGGCTCATGCCTGCCGCCGCGGAAGAATCCCTGCGGGAGCACGGCATCGTTTTCAAAGCGAGGGAACCCAAAGACGACAAACCTTATGAAGATTCCATCACGCTGGACGTGGCCATGGAAGAAGAAGAGGAATATTTCCACACCAGCGTGCGCGGCGTGGTGACGGAAGGCATCCCCATGATTTCCCGCCTGAACAATTTCAACGGGTTGTACGCGGATCTGCGCGGCACGACATTATGCCTGCGCTACAAGGACCGTCCAGGCATTATCGCTCTCATCGGCTCCGCCCTGTCTTCCAACGGAATCAACATTGACAACATCGCCGCCCCGGCCGACCACACCACCAGGGAGGCCCTGACCGTGATCAAGACCAACCAGCCGGTTTCCGATGAGCTGCTGAATAAAATCGCGAAAGAGATAGACGCTATCTCCGCGTTCTCCCTGAATCTTTAACAGGGAAAGGCGCGTTTCCGGAAACCTGCTTTCCAGACCGCCCGCTTCCTTCATCTCTGGAGGGAAGCGGGCGGTTCTTATTGATGCCATGTTGACAGGGCTTATCCATTTTTATACCATTGACTGAATCGTCGGAACATATCCATGCGTTACGTACTGCTTCTCCTGACCCTGTTAACCGCCGGATTTTCCGTCTGGTACTATCAAAACCGCATTTCCCCGGAAGGAAAGGAACTGGCCGCCCAAAAAACAACATTGGAACAGGAGGCCGCAATATTGGAAAAAGCCGTTATCCAATCCCGAAAGAAACTGGATGATGCCCAGGATGCCACCCGGACGGCGGAAGAAGACATAGAGAGATTTCAGCAAGCTTATCTCGAACAAAAAAGGCAGCAGCATCAGGAAATCCAGGATGCCGCCTACCAGAAAAATGTGGCGAACCAGCAGGAAGAAGCGAAGGAACACGACCAGAGGATTGACCGGCTGCGCCGCCGCATGAAAAGGCAAAGGGAAAGCGCCAGATCCGCCAGGGAGGAGCTGCTCCGGAAAAGGGAAGGAATGAGAACCCTGCTCGACAGGTTGACCGATCAGCAGAGGAGTATCCGGACAGAACTGGAACAGGCGGAGCGCGAACTGGCCCAAAAACGGGAAGAGGCCAAAAGCAGGAAAAAATTGTCCGGAACTGCTCCCCAGAAGGGAAATATCTCTGAACTTCAAACACAAATGAACCTTATCCGCCAGAAAACCGCAGTCACGAAGGAAAAAATGAAGGCCATAGATGCTGCTCTGGAAACTCTGGAAGAGAAATCAGGCAAACAGGAACGCCTGATGCAGAAAGCGGAGGAAAAACTCACCGAACAGAAAAACAAGATTCTGTCCGACGATGACTGGGACGAATCTGCTGCCCCGGAACCAGGCGACGAAGATTTGCTGGCTGCGCCCGAATACAGGGAACTGTCCAGAGATGTACGAAAAACTCTGCAACAGGCCCGTAAAAAAGAAGAACAGGCATCCCTGGCCTATGACAAAGCCCGCTCGGCCATGCGGAAAGCCTCCAGAGAAGAAGTGAAAAATCTGGCAAAGAAGGAAAAAGACCATGCCTCCTTTCAAAAGCTGTTCACGGGCGCAGCCTCCATCGCGGGATTTATCCTGCTCCTGTTCACGGGTGCGGCTTTCCGCCGCAACAACAGTTGACCGCACGCCGGAAAATGAAATGCACGGAGAACAAGGAAGCACCCGCCTTCCCTCAGGGAGTCGTTGACGGACGGCAGGGATATGATAGTCTCAGGCCAGCCCGATCATGCTCACACTGGCCCAGATTCACGGACAACCGGAAATTTTCCATTCCATTCAGGGAGAAGGAGTCTCCCAGGGAACACCCTGCGTTTTCCTGCGACTGGCGGGCTGCAATCTGGCCTGTTCCTGGTGTGATACGGCGTATTCCTGGAACGGGACGGCTCCCGGAGTGCGGCTCACGCCTGAAAAAGCGGCAGAGCTGGTGCTCCGTTATCCATGCCGCCGCCTGGTCCTGACCGGAGGGGAACCGCTTATTCAGCAAAAGGCGCTTCCCTCCCTGCTGCGCCTGTTGCCGGATCACGCCGTGGAGATGGAAACCAACGGCACCATTATGCCGGATACGGCATTGCTGAAACGAGTCACGCAATTCAACGTATCTCCCAAACTGCCCCATTCAGGCAATAACGCCGTTAAGACCTGGAAACCGGATATCCTGCGCCGTCTGGCGGATACGGAAAAAGCCTGGTTCAAATTTGTCGCAGCGTGCGAGGACGATGTCAGGGCCGTCCAGCGGCAGGCTTTAGAAACAGGAATCCCCCCGGAACGCATTCTGATCATGCCCCTGGCCTCCACGCGGGATGAATTGGACGCCATGCGTGCGCTGGCGGTGGAATGGTGCCTCCGTTACGGCTTTCGCTTTTCAGACCGTCTGCACATCACCATCTGGGACAGCAAAAAGGGCGTTTGAGCATGCTCCCGGTTCAATCAGAAAAGTTAATGCTTCCCACCTTTCCGGACGAAATTCCGCAAGCCCCCCAAGACCCCGCGTCATTGGGAAGCCTACGCTTTCTGTTTCAAATCCAGCAGCATCTGGGCATTGCTGGGGTACTTGTTCAGGAAGAACAGGAAACGCTCCATGGCTTCTACGGGTTTATGCCCGGCTAAAGCGCGGCGTATCAGATTCATCTTGTACAGCCATGCTTCCGGCATAATGAGCTCTTCCCTCCGCGTCCCCGATTTCAGAATGTCCACGGCCGGGAAAATATATTGCTCCGCAATACGGCGGTTAAGCACCAGTTCCATATTGCCCGTCCCCTTGAATTCCTGGAAAATCAGGTCATCCATGCGGCTGTTGGTTTCCACCAGGGCGGTGGCAATGATCGTCAGGGAACCGGCCTGGCGCGTATTGCGGGCGGCGGCAAAAAGGCGCCGGGGCATTTCCAGAGCGCGGGCGTCAATGCCGCCGGACATCGTGCGGCCGCTTCCCTTGTCAGCGTTATTGTAGGCGCGGGCCAGGCGAGTAATGGAATCCATCAACAGGAAAACATGCTGCCCCGCCTCTACAAGCCGTTTGGCGCGTTCAATGCAAAGTTCCGCCATGCGGCAGTGATCGCGCACCCTTCCGTCATTGGAAGAGGCGTACACTTCGGCTCCGGGGAGGGAACGTTTGAACTCCGTCACTTCTTCCGGACGTTCGTCTACCAGAAGCACCATCAGGTGAATGGAATCCCTGTAATTCTCCAGAATGGCTTCCGCCATATGCTGAAGCAGCGTCGTCTTCCCTGCGCGGGGCGGAGAGACAATCAGGCCGCGCTGGCCGCGCCCGATTGGAGCAATCAGATCCAATGTGCGGGTGGTGTAACGCTCCGGCCGGGTTTCAAAGGAAATGCGCTTATTGGGATTGACCGCCTTGAGCTCTTCAAAGTGCGGATTCTTGCGCGCTTTCTCCGGAGCAACCCCGTTAACGGAGGCAATCTCCGTCAGAAGAATGCCGCGGTCATGGCGGCAAGCCTGCCCATGCACCCACACGGCAGGACGCAACCCGAACCTGCGGATCATATCCTGCGGCACATAAACGGCTTCCGCAAAAGCATCAAAATCATTATCCGGCTTCCTTAAAAAGCCAAACCCTTTATTCGTGATTTCCAGCAGTCCGTCCACCGGTTCCGGCGGCGCCAGCTCACGAGGGGCGTTATTCTGAGAGGTTCCGCCCTCCTGGTAATTATTATTCCAGCGTTTTTTAACCCGATCATTGCCGTTTCTGCCATTGCGGACGTCCTGGCGGTTATTCCGGTTTTTATTGAAACGATCGTTGTTATTCCAGCGGCTCTGCCTGTCAAAACGCTGCATTTGCGGCTCATTCGTCCGACGCGGTTCCCGGACGGCATCTTCGGAAAAATCCGCCGCACCTTCCTGCACCACCTTGATGGACGGAGCGGAAGCATCCGCCTCCGGCTCCTGTTCCCTCGGTTTCCTCACAAATCTCTGGCGAATAACCTTCGGCCTGCCTTCTGCAGGCTGCTCCGGAACAGAATCGGAAGAATCGGAAGCCGGCTCGGCAGGCGCCGCATGAACGGAAATTTCCGCCCCGGAACCTGCTGAAGCACCGTTCTCCGGCGCAACAGCCCTAGCAGCACGCCTGCGCACCGGTTTGACGGCGGCATCCGTTCCGGAGACAACCGGGGAACCGTCAGTTTCCGGGATCTCCTCCACAGGCTTCTTGCGCGGACGTCCGCGCCGGGGCCTGGCAGGAACATCCTGCGCCTCTTCCACCGGGATTTCAGAACTGCTTTTACGGGCAGTCTTCTTCCCCGGCACATCAGCACGTTCCACCCCGTCATCCGCCAATTCGGCAACCTTCTTTCTTACTGTCCGCTTGCGGGGCGCCGGGGAAGAAGCCTGTTCCGTCCCGGACGCTTCCGCAACGGATTGGGGCTTTGCCGGAGCTTCCACCGCAGATCTGGCTTTGCGGACAATACGTTTTTTGGGCGCCGGCTCCGGAGAAACCTGTTCCGGAGTCAAATCTGGGGAGGTATCAGACATGGAAAAGAAAATTGAACTGCAATAACAGGCGTCTCCTGAAGGACAACAGCGTTAACCAAGCTGCTCAAGGATTTCTTCCGCCACATCGAAATTGGAGAAGACGTTCAGCGCGTCATCATAGTCGTCCAACGCTTCATACAGGCGCAGGGCGGCCTTCGCCGTTTCCAGATCATTAATCACGGAAGCATTCTGCGCCACGGAAATCAGTTTCATGGAAATTACCGTATGTCCGGCTTCACGCAGGGCGGCGCACACGTTGTTCAACTCCGTTGGGCTCGTAACAAACACCCATTCATTGTCGGAATCACCCTGTTCCACATCATCCGCGCCGCATTCCAGCGCCAGATCCATTGCGGAATCCTCCGTAAGACCTTCCGCCATGATGCGGGCCTCTCCCTTGCGTTCAAACTGGTAAGCCACGGAACCGGGTGTGCCAATGCTGCCTCCGTTTTTAGTGAACAGGGTGCGCAGCTCGGAAGCGGAACGGTTCGTGTTGTCCGTTGCCACTTCAATCAGGAAAGCCGTACCCGAGGGGCCGTAGCCTTCATAAGTAATCTCCTGGATGGTCGCTCCCCCCAGTTCTCCGGTGCCCTTCTTGATGGCGCGTTCAATATTTTCCTTGGGGGTGGACACGGCCTTGGCCCCGTCAATGGCGGCGCGCAGGCGCGGATTCAGATCAGGATCTCCGCCGCCGCTCTTGGCAGCCAGCATGATTTCATGGGCAAAGCGGGCAAAAACCTTGCCCTTCTTGGCATCTTCCTTAGCCTTAACGTACTTGATCTTAGACCATTTATTATGTCCTGACATAGAATTGGGGATAATAGTAAGTGTAGATGAAAAGAGACAAACTAACAAGTGGAACTGTTCTTCAACCCGGGGAACACATTGCCATTTGCAAATACCACGCAGGAAGGGAATCAGGGTGCGGCCATCCGTAAATACGTTACAGGTACCGGATACTCTGCCGGGGAACACGCCGCGCCCTCAGGAGCTCCGGCTACCGCTTGGCAGTCACTCTCAACACACGCAAAATAACGTATTCCCCAGCATTGGCAATACTTTTTTAGGTCACGGCAACCGGCTGCTTTCAGAGCAATCTCCTGCCGTCTTCAATTAATTTTTAATATATTTTGATTATTTAAAATAATAAATACTATTTATTTAATAGTGAAAATAAAAAAATATATCCGCAAAGCAGGCTTTTATTATGCTGTCCTGCACTGATAATGCAGGGGTTGATTCCGTCATGGTTCAAAGCCTAAGTTCTAACGCCGCCTCTGTTATCATTGACTAAGAAAGGGAAGCGGGCTTAGATATGCTCTCCTTTCTTTTTCCCTGTCTTATGGAACAAGCAGCGCACCAGGAAAAATCACATGCGGCCCTTTCCTCCGTCCTGTGGTCCGCCTTTTTGACGGGCATCAAGCTCTGGGCCGGCATTGTAACCGGCAGCCTCGGCATTATTTCCGAGGCCCTGCACAGCGGGCTGGATCTGATGGCAGCGGCCATGACTTTTTACGCCGTAAAAGTGGCATCCCGCCCTGCGGACGAAAGCCACCCCTACGGACACGAGAAGGTGGAGAATCTTTCCGCCCTGGCTGAAACAGCCCTCCTTTTAGTCACTTGCGCCTGGATTGTCTGGGAGGCTGTGGACCGGCTGTTCTACAACAAGGCGGAGATTACCCTCACCTGGTGGGCTTTCGCCGTAGTGGCTGTCTCCCTGCTGGTGGACGTGAACCGCTCCGCCATGCTCCGCCGGGTAGCCAAAAAACACAAGAGCCAGGCCCTGGAAGCGGATGCACTTCATTTTACTACGGATATCTGGTCTTCCGCAGTCGTTCTCCTGGGTCTTTTCTGCATCTGGCTGGCTCATCTGGTCCCCGCGGAATCAGCCTGGCACGGACTGCTGGAGAAGGCGGACGCCATTGCAGCCCTGTTTGTGGCGGCTCTGGTTTGCTCCGTGGCTTTCGGTCTTGCCAAACGCTCCATCCACGCCCTGATGGACGGAGGTTCTTCCTCCCTGACGCAGCAGGTGCTGGATGCCATGAAAAGAAATGTCCCGGATTATCCGGTCAAACGTATCCGCCTACGCGACGGCGGCGCGCGCATCTTCGTAGAGCTGGATGTGGAAGCGCCTGCGGAACTGCACGTGGATGACGCCCATGACGTGGCGGAATCCATTGAAGGCATTGTAAAGCATGAATTGCCGGAAGCGGATGTCATCGTTCATATCGAACCGGCGGGGGAAAATCCTTCCCATATGGAACCGGATATGATTATCCACCGGCTGGCCTTGCGCCACCACGTCCGCATTCACGGTTTTTATGCAGGTCACGGCAAACATGCCCCCTGTTATTTCATGGATGTGGAAATTCCTGCGGATTGGCCCCTGGAACGCGGTTACCATGTGGTGGAGGCTTTCAGAAATTCCGTTTTGCATGCGCTCAAGCCGGAGAAGGTAATTTGCCGTATTGAACCGGATTGCCGCGACATGGAAACAAACGCCATTACGGAACAGGTTTCTCCGGAGGAAGTACGCCTGAAGGTAAATCTCATTCTCCAGCAGCACAGAAACATCCGCAAGATTCTCAAGCTGGACCTGACCAGGGAGGACAATTTCCCGACCTTGACGTGCGTATGTTCCGTGGACGCCTCCCTGACTATCAGGAAATGCCACCAGATCGCCTCTCAACTGGAAAACCAGATAGAAAACGCGCTGCACCACCTGGGACGCGTTACCGTCATTCTTAAACCGTCCAAATAGAATAGCAGTTAAGTGGCTGTTACCGGATTCACGTAAAAACATGTCCCGAATCCGGGAAGGAGAAACGGTTTCCATTCCGGGCATGGGAACCTCCGCCCGGACAAAGCGGAGCCAACGATTATGAATGGCCCGCAACGGAAACTCCGGGCATTTCCCTGTCCAGCTCCGCGCGAATGCGCTGGCGCTCGGAAACGATCTGTTCGTCGTCCGCGCCGCCTTCCCGCAGGAAATATTCCGCCATAGACAGGGCTACTTCCGATTCTGAGGAAAAAACCTGGGAAGCGCCGGCTTCCTTCAGTATATCCACGTCCCTCATGTACTTGGTGTGAATCATCACGTCAATATGAGGGTTAAGCTCCAGAGCCACGCCTACTATCTCCTTGGCGTCCGGAATGGAAGCGGAGAGAATCAGGCTTTCCGCATATTCAATGCCCGCATGGCGCAGAATTTCCCGCTGGCTGGCATCCCCGTAAATAATATCCCCTCCCTGCTCCCGTATAGCGGTAACCGTGTCTATGTTCATTTCCACGATGATGACTTCCACCCCGTTGTCATTCAATATCCTCTTAAGAATGCGCCCCGTGGGGCCAAACCCTACCAATACCACGCGCCGCGCATCCGGAGCGGGCAAGGCCATGCTGTTCACGCCCCCCGGGTCCGCAAGCCCTATGCCGCGTTTTTGCAGCCATTTGACTGCAGGTCCAATCTGCCGATACAGGATGGGATTTAAAGAAATGGAGACGACAGCCGCCAGAATGATGGCCTGATTGGCATCCGGAGGCAGGATGTTGTACATGAGACCTATTCCGGCAAGAATGAAAGAAAATTCCCCCACTTGAGCCAGGGCCACGGATACGCTCAACGCCAGCGGCACCGGCCGCCTCAGGCAACGAACAACCACATAAGCCGCCAGCGGCTTGCCGATCATCACCACCCCCAGCGTTGCCAGGGCCAGAGGCCAGCAATCCCCCACGGACATCGGGTCAAACATCATCCCCACGGAAACGAAGAAGAGAACCGCAAAAGCATCCCTCATCAACATGGCTTCCGCCGCCGCGCGCGCGCAGAAGTCCGACTGGCCTACAACCATCCCCGCCAAAAACGCCCCCAAAACCATGGAAGCGCCAAAGAATTCCGCGGAGCACACCGCCACGCCCAGCGCAATGACCAGCACAGCCAGCGTAAACAAGTCACGCGCGCCCGTTCGGGCCACGTACCGCAGCACCAGCGGAATGACTTTTTTCCCGGCAAACAGCGTCAGGGCCACCAGCAGGGCCAGCTTGACGAACATCCAGCCAAGCTCGGAAAGAATGCCGCCCCAGTCTCCGGCGCCGCTCTGGCGCGCTTCCATCACGGCGGGGATGAGAACCAGCAGCAGAATGGTAAACAGGTCTTCCACTACCAGCCATCCCAGAGCCACATGGCCGCCGGGCGTATGGAGGTTCTGGTTGTCTTCCAGCACCCGCGTCAGCACTACGGTACTCGCCACGGAAATCGCCATACCAAAAACCAGTCCGGAAATCGCGGACCATCCGAACATCCACCCGACCAGCACCCCCAGCACGGTAGCCACGGATATCTGCACAACGGCTCCCGGCACGGCCACTTTTTGCACGGCAATCAAATCCTTCAAATGGAAATGGAGCCCCACCCCGAACATCAGCAGGATAACGCCCAGCTCCGCGAATTGTTCCACCGTATGGGAATCCGCAACAAATCCCGGCGAGTACGGCCCTACCGCCACCCCGGCCAGCAGGTAGCCCACCAGCGGGGATAAATGCAGTTTTCTGGCAATAAGGCCGAAAAGAAGGGCAGCGGCCAATCCGCCGACAAAAGTGAGAATAAGGCTGAAATCGTGATCCATATGCGCGTGACAGGGATAAGGGGTATTCTTGACCGCCAAGTCGTTTTTACGCTATCGCGTTTTATTTTCCCTCACAAGAACGCATTGCGCCGCATGGAAATGCAGTCGCACTTTTTGCATGAAAAATGGTCCCGGCAAATTTTCATCATACCCTATTTGCGACCGCTTCTAATTAAATTTTCCCATACGGGATTCCTATCAAATGTGTTAGTAAAATTCGTCCTGTTCATTCCCGGGAAGCTGCCGGGTCATTGTCCCGCACTGGCGGTCGGACAAATACCCATACATCACCATCGGCAATTTTTACATCCTGCTGCCGGACAACGGAAATAATCCGCCGGCCCGGAAAATCCAAAGCAGGAACGCCCGCCGGGCAGACACTTTCGTTTTCAGGCTCTTCCATGCTCCATGCCCATACCCCTGAACTTGGAAAAATTGATAAAATACCCCCAATTCCATTTGAATTTCCAGGAAATTAATTTATTTTATATTGGAAATAATTGATTTTTTCAAATCTATGACTGAAGATGCCATATTCAAGGAACAGTGGAACCTTCTTAAGAAGGAGATGGCAATGGGAGACGCTCATCTCCAACAAAGGCTGGAACAGTTCATTTTCCGGCAATACGGCCGGGCGGTTCTGACGCATTACATTAAAGCCCTTTCCGTCCTAGAGCTCAGCCGCCATTTCTACCTGCGGTTCCGCAGGAGGAGCCGTGCCGTCACGGAACCCATTCTCTACTGGACCGTGCTTGCGGAAACAACCATCCACATGACGTTGGAGGGAGTAAAAGACATGCACCCCTTCATCTCCCTGCCGGCACGTGCCGGCGCAACCTTCCAGCTTGACATGTTAAAAGACTGCTACCTTCTTTATTTGAGGGACCGGGGATATCCCTGCTGGCCCAGGGCCTCCCGCAGAAGCCGCATCATCCGGAACAAATGGAACGCTCCGGAACTGGAAGCCGCCTATTTCCTCCGGTTGTGCCAGAACAGCACGGACCGTCATTATGCCAACGTGATGAACATCCTGCTGGAAGAAATACTGCATATGCTGATTACCCTCCGCCAACTCAGGAACCACGGAAGGAGCCTGCTGGAATTCAGAAGAAGACAGCACCCCCATTCTTCCCCGGGCGGCGTTCCGCCGCCATCCCTCCGTCCGCAGCCCCCTTCGTAAAACAGGCTTTAAAACATCCGCGCTTTTTCCAAAAGATATTTGAAAAACCGCCGGGATGTTACAGAATCAGCATGCAGTCTCCGTAGGAAAAAAATCTGTACCGTTCCCGGATGGCTTCCAGATAGGCTTTCATGATCAGTTCTCTTCCCGCGAAAGCGCTGACAAGCATCAGCAGCGTGCTCTGCGGCAAATGGAAATTCGTGATCAGGGCGTCCACCACCTTGTAGTTATAGGGAGGATAGATGAAGATGTTCGTTGAACCGGCGCACTCCCTCAACGGCAGGCCCTCCGCCGTCGCCACATGTTCCAGCACCCGCACGCTGGTGGTGCCTACGGCAATGACCCTTCTGGCGTTATTGACCGCCCGGGCGGCGGCTTCAGGAAGAAAAAAATGCTCCGTGTGCATCTGATGGTCTTCAATCCTGTCCGCCTTGACGGGACGGAATGTTCCCACGCCCACGTGCAGGGTCAAAAAATCATGAGGTACGGACGCCAGCAACTCCGGCGTGAAATGCAGCCCAGCCGTAGGGGCGGCAATGGCCCCTTCATGCCTGGCGTAAACGGTCTGATAACGCTCCTTGTCGGAGGGATCGCTTTCCCGGTTCATGTAATGGGGAAGAGCCAGGCGGCCGTATTTTTCCTCATCCACTTCCCGGTCAAACCGGATGAGGCGGTATCCCTCCTCATCAATGCCTTCCACGGTGCCTACCGCCTCCCCGATGGCAACCGTACGCCCAAGCTTCATTTTGCGGCCGGGACGCACCATGCACTTCCATAACAGGGGATTAAGCGCCTCTGCGCGCACTACTTCAATAGAACCGTCGTTGGAAAAATATCTTGCCGGAACCACCCTGGTATCATTCAGGATAAAATGATCCCCTTCCCGCACATACTCCGGCAAATCGCAAAAATGCCTGTGCTCAATCATGCCCGTATCCCGGTGAATGACCATCATCCGGGAGGCGGCGCGATCCGGAAGGGGCCGGTCCGCTATCAGCTCTTCCGGCAACGGATAATCAAAATCAATGGTGCGCACGGCCAAGTGCATTGCCACGAATCCACCGAAAGGTCAATACCTTTAAACCGCAGGTAACACAATTATATCTTTACCCCGCTTCGGTTCATATGGTATGGAAGGACACATGAACAACTTGCTGTCAGCAACCATTTCCAACGCGACCGCCTGGGGAACCATTCTGGTCGTCGTCCTCGTCATCTTTCTGGTTATTTTCTTCGCCATCATCGCCAAATTCTTCAAGACATGGCTGCGCGCCCGTCTGGCAAAAGCGCCCGTCTCCATGAGCAACATGCTGGGGATGTGGCTCCGGAAAGTGCCCTACCCTCTGGTGGTGGACACCCGCATTACGGCCGCTAAGGCAGGTCTGGACATCAGCACGGATGAGCTGGAAGCCCACTTCCTGGCCGGCGGCGACATCGTGGACTGCGTGCTCGCCCTGATTGCGGCGGAAAAGGCCGGCATTCCGCTGAGCTACGACCGCGCCTGCGCCATTGACCTGGCCGTGAAAGGCACTTCCAAGACCGTGCTGGAAGCCGTGCGCACCTCCATCAATCCCCGAGTTATCGACTGCCCGAACCCCAGCTCCGGCCAAACGCGCCTGACGGCAGTGGCCCGTGACGGCATTGCGGTGGCGGTACGCGCCCGCGTAACGGTGCGCACCAACCTGGATCTCTTCGTAGGAGGAGCCACGGAAGAAACGGTGGTCGCCCGCGTCGGGGAAGGCATCGTCTCCGCCGTAGGTTCCGCCCCCTCCTACAAGGATGTTCTGGAAAAACCGGAGGTGATCTCCCGTACCGTAAGCGACAAGGGGGTGGATGCCGCCACGGCGTTTGAAGTGCTTTCCATTGACATTGCGGATGTGGATGTAGCCGGCAATGTGGGCGCCCGCCTCCAGGCCGAGCAGGCGGAAGCGGACAAACAAATCGCCCAGGCCAAAGCGGAAGTCCGCCGCGCCGCCGCCGTAGCCACGGAACAGGAAATGGCTGCAAAAACGCAGGAAATGCGCGCCAAGGTGGTGGAAGCGGAAGCCCAGATTCCCATGGCCATGGCGGAAGCCTTCCGCAACGGCAATCTGGGAGTGCTGGACTACGCCCGCTACCAAAATGTGGTGGCTGACACCAAAATGAGAGATTCCATCGCTCAACCGGATACCCCCCCCTCTTCCATCAAATAAATTCCCCGGCTTCCGGAAAAGCTGTTTTTCCGGAAACCTTTATCCTTTATGGATTTACTGGCACACATGCTCGCCTCCGGAGGCGACGACAATAGCTTGAAACTCTGGTTCTGGCTGATTGTCGGGGTGATTTTCCTCATCAAAAAAGTAATCGAATTGTTGAAACCGGATGCAAAGGATGAGGAACCGCCTGTTCCGGACACGGAGAACCATCATGAAAAACGCGTCAAAGAGGTTATTGCGGAAATGCGCCGGACCAATCCGCAGCCGCGGCAAATCCGACCGAATCAATCTGCTGCACCTTCCCGCGCACCGCGGACCTCAGCCTCTTCTGTAGAGCTTCCCTCCCCCGCCGTGCCCCGCAAACCGCGGCAGTCCCCGGCGCCAGAGGCTACGCAACCTGTGGAAACTGACCGGCAAACGGCTCAAAATGTACTGGAACGCTACGTGAAAGCTACGGAAGAAGCCCGGCAGTCCATGCGCTCCCTTTCCGACGCGGAACAGGAAGCTCTGCAGCGTTTGCAAAAGAGGGAGATGAAGGAACATCAGACTGGTTCTCTCCCGTCATCAGCCGTAGTGGAATCCCCTTCCCTGAAAAGTTCCCTGCGCCACCCCAAAGCCCTGAAAGCGGCTGTTCTTTATCAGGAAATCCTTGGAAAACCAAGAGCATTACGAAGCCCTTCCTTCAGCGGAAAATAAAGCATGGCCTTTCCGGATTATATGCCGTCCAGCCGTCATGCTCTCCCCCCTTTTATTCATTCTCCCTTGCCTGGAAAGGTGAGCGGAGGTACCCTTCATTCCGCAATGACAGATACACCTTTGCAGATAGCCGGACGCCAGTTCTCTTCCCGCCTGATGGTGGGAACGGGAAAATTTTCTTCCAATGAGAGCATGAGAGAAGCTCTGGAAGCCTCCGGCTCCCAAATTGTGACGGTGGCTCTGCGCCGGGCGGATCTGACGGGTTCCCACGATCCCGCCGCCAATATTCTGGATTTCATTGATCCGGAAAAATACCTCCTGCTCCCCAACACCAGCGGCGCGACTACGGCAGAAGAAGCCGTACGCCTGGCGCGCCTGGCGGTAGCTGCCGGACTGCCCAGCTGGATCAAGCTGGAGATTCACCCGGACGCCCAGTACCTGATGCCGGATCCCATTGAAACGCTGAAAGCGGCGGAAATTCTGGTCAGGGAAGGCTTCACAGTGCTTCCCTACATTAATGCGGACCCCGTGCTGGCCAAACGTCTCCAGGAAGCCGGAGCGGCGGCCGTCATGCCTCTTGGCGCCCCCATCGGCACCAATAAGGGAGTCCTGACCCGGGAATTGATTAACATCATCATTGAACAGGCTGTTGTCCCCGTAGTGGTGGACGCCGGGCTGGGAGCGCCCAGCCACGCGGCGGAAGCCCTGGAAATGGGCGCGGATGCCGTGCTCGTCAATACGGCTATCGCAGCCTCTGGCTCTCCCTCCGCCATGGCGCAGGCATTCGCCCTGGCATGCCGGGCCGGGCGCATGGCTTACCTGTCCGGCCTTCCTGCCGTTTCCTCCAAAGCTACTGCCACCAGCCCCCTGACTTCCTTCCTGCATTAAGGCACCAGGAAAGAACTCCGGCGTTCTCCCGCACCCATGGATCAAGAAACTCTGGGAGCATTTTTCGCCATCTTTCTGCGTATCAGGAATTCCAGAATGAAACAGGCGGCAACAAACAGCACAATCAGCGGAATCAGGTAAGGCTGGCTGAAGAACATCTGGTAAAAGAACGCCCCCAGAATAAACAGCATCAGAAGAAAGCCCAGGATGATAAGCAGCACATTTCCCTGCGTCTCTTTTCGGAGCCGCCAATGGGCGACGAACACCGCCAGGTAGCTGATCAGGAAACAGGCTCCCGCCAGATTGGCGATGGCTACCAGATTAAAGGCATTCGTCATCACCAGAATCCCCAGCAAAAGATAGAAAAACCCCTCCGTTCCGTGGCCCCAGAAAGGCTGTTTAAAAATAGCTCCCAGCTGACCGTTTCGCGCCAGCGCCCGGGAAATGTCCAGCATGCTGAACATGGTGGCATTAATGGCTGATGCCGTGGCAATGAGCGCCGCTACGGATACGGCCATAAAACCCCACATGCCCAAAACCGGATAAGCGGCCTGGGCCACGGCCGTTTCCGTATGGCTTTCCAGGGAAGTGGCGGGAACGTTAGACAATACTACGTAGGAGAGGATCAGATACAGGGCCAGCACAAGGCCAATAGCCAGAAAAATGGCTTTTGGCAGCGTTTTGGAAGGATTTTTCAGATTGCCTGCCGTATTGGCCATCATGCCGTAACCGGCAAACGCGAAAAATGTCAACCCCACGCTGCCCAGCAAACCGTCCAGCCCTTTCACCGGAATGGAATCCGCTCCCACTGGAACGGAAGAACCGAAGCTGGCAAGCATCAAAACAGTCAAAATCAACAACTTGAATGCAACCATGATCACTTCCGACTTTCCAACGGCCCTGGCTCCCCCCATATTCAATGCTCCCAGCAGCAAAATAGCCACGCTGGCAAAAAGTGCCGTGGAATAAATGGTGACTGCCCTGTCCGGCAAAAACAGGCGCGACGCATAGGCTCCGAAGGATTTGGCCACCAGGGCCACGGTAATGACCAATGTTCCCAGATAAATAAGAGTCAATGCGCCGGACAGCGTCTTATGGGAAAAAGCTTCGTTGAAGTAATCCATAATTCCTCCGGAACCGGGATAACGGGAACCCAGTTTGGCGTAAGTGTACCCGGAAAGCAGGGCAGCAACGCCACCAAGAAAAAAGGACCAGTACACGTTTTTTCCCGCCATCAGGGTCGCCTGCCCCATAAGGGCGAAAATCCCCGCTCCCACCATGGACCCTATTCCCAGCGCAATGACGCTCCATAGGGACAGATATTCTTTTGGGGTCTTCCCGTACATAAGGGATTTAGAAAGACTACGGGAATGAAACGTTGACCTTTCCGCACGGGATGACACGTCCTGCCGATTCAGTTCCATCATGACTATTCCGGCACGGCTTTCCCCTTGAACCGGCCGTTGTCGGCATGTAGGGTACGCCTGATGATCAAAACCGCCATTTTTGATTTTGACGGAACTCTTGCGGACACCATACCCCTGTGCCGGGAGGCTTTCCGCCGCGCTATCCGGAAGCTGGACGGCAGAATATTGACGGATGAAGAAATTGAACGCCAATTCGGCCCGGACGATCTGGGAGTTATCCGGAAATTGATTCCCGGGAAGCCGGAATTGCATGAACGCGGCAGGGAACTGTTTATTCACTATTATCGTGAACTGCATGCAGACCTGGCGCCCGCCCCCTTCCCCGGAGCAGCCGAGTTGCTGAGAACCCTCCGCAATTTCGGCATTCGACTGGCCATGGTCACAGGCAAACGTCTGGAAAGCGCGGAAATATCCCTCCAGTTTTTCCATCTGTCCGAATTCTTTCCCATTCTGGAAACAGGCTCCCCGGAGAGAGGCGTAAAACCGGACCGCATCAAACGGGCTTTGGCCCGTTTGAATTCCGTTGCCTCGGAAGCCATCTATATTGGAGACGCCCCCACAGACGTGGACGCATGCCGGTCCGTCCCTATCCGCATTCTCGCCGCAGGATGGGCTGCGGAGGCGGACATCAACGGCCTCAGGGAAAAAAAGCCGGACTTTCTCCTGACCCGTTTTGAAGACCTGGAACGTTTCTTCCGGGAACATCATGGGAATAAAGGCCTTTAAGATTGCAATCCTACAGGAAACAGGCTATTGCTATCCACCCCGTTAACATCAATCCTTCCATGACTTCCCAGAAAGAATCCGGAAAAGAGGGCCTGAAAGTTCTGCTCATGCTCGCCAGTGTCATTGTCATCACGGCCGGGTTGCAGGCGGGAAAACCGGTGCTCCTTCCCATCGTTCTGTCCGGCTTTCTGGCAATCGTCAGTTATCCGCTGACGACCTTTTTCAAGGGCCGACTTCGCTTTCCGCACTGGCTGGCGGTGACTTTCACGGTCATCATGGACTTTGGAATTCTGGTGGGCCTGGGCTATCTGGCCCAATATCTGGGGCAGGATTTAGCCAAAACGGCCACGGTCAAATACCAGCCCCTCATGATGGAGAAAATTCATGAGCTTCGCGCTTTCCTGATTGAACGGGACTGGAACAATCTGGCTGACCAGATGCTTCAGGAACTTCCGGACCTGCTCAACGGCCAGCGCATCGTGGCGTTTTCCACAGGGGTGATGGGGCAGTTGGCTTCCATGCTGACCTTCACTACCCTGATTCTGATCCTGATGACCTTCTTTCTGGGGGAAGCCCCGCGCTTCCGTGCGAACATCAACAAGCTTGGACATAACAGCGACACTGGCATCCGCAAATTTTCCAAAGCTCTGGCCGGAGTCCAGAAATATCTGATTATTAAAACCTTCATCAGCGCAGTTACAGGTCTTCTGGCTTTCCTGCTTTGCTATTATATGAACGTGGACTTTCCGCTGTTGTGGGGTATCGTGGCTTTCGCCCTCAACTTCATTCCCACTTTCGGCTCCATCATCGCAGCTATTCCCCCCACGCTTCTCGCCATGCTTCTGATCAGCCCCACTGCGGGCATCATTGTAGCCGGCGGCTACCTGGTAATCAATACAGCTCTGGGAAACTGCCTGGAGCCCATGCTGCTGGGGCGGCAATTCGGCATTGTGACCAGTATGGTTCTGCTCTCCGTTATCTTCTGGGGCTGGGTATGGGGCCCCATCGGCATGCTGCTGGCCGTACCCATTACCATGTTGATTAAACTAGGGCTGGAAAGTTCCAAGGATCTTGCCTGGATCGCCCAGCTCATCGACAATCCTCCCACTCCCAGATTCCCTCTCCCTCCTCTCCATTCCGGGAAAACCAACGAAAGCACAACCAAGGAATAATCCATGCATTCATTCGCTTACAAAAACGGCACGCTCTACTGTGAAAACGTCAACCTTCAGGAACTGGCGGACAAGGAAAGCACCCCCCTGTACGTTTACAGCAAACAAACTATTTTAAACCACTTTCACCGTCTCAGGGAAGCTCTGGCGCCGCTTAACGCAGAAGTAGCGTACGCCGTCAAGGCCTGCTCCAACATCGCCATCCTGAACCTCATGGCCTGCAACGGGGCGGGATTCGACATCGTCTCCGGCGGAGAACTCTTCCGCGTCCTCAAAGCCGGGGGAGATCCGTCCAAATGCACTTATGCCGGCGTAGGAAAAACCGGGCAGGAAATCCGTTATGCCCTGGCCCAGGGCATTTATTGCTTCAATGTGGAATCCGAAGCGGAACTGCGGGCCATTAACGCCATTGCCGCCTCCATGGGAGTCAAGGCTCCGGTGGCCGTGCGCGTCAATCCCAATGTAGAGGCGGGAACGCACAAATACATTACTACCGGCAAGGCTGAAAATAAATTCGGCGTGGACTTCGAACGCATTGAATCTCTTTATGAGATGGCGGCCCGCGAACTTCCGAACCTTCATCTGAAAGGGTTGCAAATGCATATCGGCTCCCAGCTTACCCAGGCGAAACCCTTCCTGGAAGCCGTCAGGAAAGTCGCCCCCCTGGCTGCTTCCCTGAAAGAAAAACACGGCATTGAATTCTTCTCCATCGGCGGAGGCATTGGCATCGTTTACCAGGGCACACTGGATTCCGGCGTTCAGGAATGGTGGAATGAAGACTGTGCTCAGCTCACGCTGAGCACTTACGCCCAAGCCGTCGTTCCCACCCTGCAACCGCTGGGATTACACATTATTGTGGAACCGGGCCGTCTTATCGTAGGAAATGCTGGAGCGCTCATCACGCGTTGCCTGTATGAAAAAACCGGGAAAGCCAAAACCTTTAAAATTGTGGATGCAGGAATGAACGACCTCATCCGCCCCGCCCTCTACCAGGGCTATCATGAAATTATCCCGGTCAGAGAACACCCCTCAGAGTCCTGCGTCACAGCGGATGTCGTGGGTCCCATCTGCGAATCCGGAGACTTCCTCGCCCAAAACAGGGACATGCCGGACGTGCGCCAGGGAGAACTCCTGGCCGTACTGTCCGCCGGAGCCTATGGTTTTTCCATGTCTTCCAACTACAATTCACGGCCTATGGCGGAAGAAGTCCTGGTGGACGGAGACCAATGGAACGTCATCCGCAGCCGCCAAAGCTGGGAAGACCTCATCCGGGGAGAATCCATTCCGGAATAATATCTCCCATTCCTCCCCCATTTTTACTACAGATGCCCTTCCGCCGGCAAAACGAAGGAAGGGCATCTTCTTTCAGCCGTACTGGGCAGACAACAAGGCAGAATTTTCAGGCTCTCCAGTCTACGCGGGAGCCCTTTCCGGATACCCGCACGCCACTGCCGTACAGAATCCGGTGAACCGGTCCTGCCGAAAGGAAAAATGCTCCGGACACGAACATGTCCCGCAAGAGCGCCGCAACCCCGGCGTGCGCCTGAGTTCAGCCTTGCCCTCCCGAAAAAAAACACCTATCATATCCCCGTTATGCCAATAGCCACACCAGAACAATACATTACCATGCTTGAAACGGCCAAAAAGGAAGGCTACGCCTATCCGGCCGTTAACGTGACCACGATCGAAGTCATCAACGGCGCTCTCCGCGCTTTCTCCGAAGCCAAAAGCGACGGCATCATTCAGGTTTCCATCGGTGGCGGCAAGTTCGCCTCCGGCAGCTCCGTAGGCAATTCCGCCCTTGGCGCTATTGTTCTGGCGGAAGCTACACGCCGTCTGGCTGAAAAGCACAACGTTCTTGTGGCCCTCCACACGGACCACTGCCAGCCCGAACACGTGGATACTTTCCTGCGTCCTCTGATCGCCGAATCCCGCCGCCGCGTGGAACGCGGTGAAGCCCCTCTCTTCAATTCCCACATGCTGGACGCCTCCACCCTTCCCATGGCGGAAAACCTCAAGCTTTCCCGGGAACTGCTGAAAGAATGCGCCGAACTGGGCATTGTTCTTGAAATCGAAATCGGCGTCGTGGGCGGAGAAGAAGACGGAGTGGACAACTCCGGCCATCCCGCCGACAAGCTTTACACCTCTCCGGAAGACATGCTGATGACGTATGAAGCCCTTGCACCCCTCGGCAAATTCATGCTGGCTGCCACTTTCGGCAACGTGCACGGCGTGTATAAGCCCGGTCACGTCAAGCTGAAACCCAGCATTCTGCGGGACGGCCAGGAAGCTGTAGTCGCCAAACACGGCGAAGCGGCTCGTATGCCCCTCGTCTTCCACGGCGGTTCCGGTTCCGAACTTTCCGATATCCGCGAAGCCGTTTCCTACGGCGTCGTCAAGATGAACATCGACACCGACACGCAATACGCTTTCACCCGCCCGATCGTTTCCCATATGTGCGAACACATCAATGGAGTGCTCAAGATTGACGGCGAAGTAGGCAACAAGAAGGACTACGATCCCCGCTCCTATCTTGCCAAGGGTGAAAAGGGAGTTGCCGCCCGTCTTCAGGAAGCTGCTGACAACCTTATGTCCGCCGGCAAGACCCTCTTTGGAAAAATCTAAAAAAAGTTCTCTCAACGAACTTGATGCCATGCCCGGTTTCTTTCAAGAAACCGGGCATTTTTTCACTGGGAAACCCTGTCAAACCGGACAAGGAGGGAAACGCTTCCCCCGAGCTCCTGTCTCTCAGGGATGGCGGGAAAAACAAACAGTCCGCCCCCCCTTCTTCTTCTATTTCCCAGGCTCCCGCTCACGGGGCCGTTACCCGCATTCTTCGGCAAGGAAACTGTCACGAACGTATCCAACGACAGCCGCACAGGAAAAACGGGAAGTATTTACAAATGGAACAAGGCCCCCTCCGCTCAGGAGAATAAAAAAACTCCAGCAGCAAGGTTCTTAACCCCGACACCACTATATGTAAAAACGGGAACCTTTCCCCAGTGCTTCAGAAGCCCTAATTTCCTGCCTTGCGGGATTCCCTTACTCGGTCATTGGCGTTCAGGATACGCTTGCGCAAACGGATAAAATGAGGCGTAGCCTCCACCAATTCATCAGGTTCAATGTATTCAATGGCACGCTCCAGGGAAAAAATGACGGGAGGAGAAAGCTGGATGCCGTCTCCCTTCGTGGCTGAGCGGATGTTATTCAGGTGCTTTTCCTTACACGGGTTGACCGGCATATCCATCTGCCGCGGGTTTTCGCCTACGATTTGCCCTTCGTAAATATCTTCCTGCGGCCCCACGAACAGACGCCCGCGTTCTTCCAACGCTACCAGCGCGAACGGAGTGGAAACGCCTGTCTCCATAGAAACCAGGGTTCCGGTGGTACGCGTAGTGATGTCCCCGGCATAAGGCCCGTAATCTCGGAACAGGTGGGAGAAAATGCCGTGGCCGGACGTCAGGTTGACCAGCTCAAATTCAAACCCGATAATACCGCGGGTGGGAATATAAGCCTGAATGAAAGTATGGCCCGTACCTTCTTTGGATACCATGTCTTCCATCTGTCCCTTGCGGGCGTGAAGAAGTTTCATGACACCGTTGGCGTGTTCGTCCGGAACTTCTACGTACATCGTTTCATAAGGTTCCGTAAGACGGTCATTTTCATCCCTCTTCATGATCACGGTGGGACGGGAAACGCACAGTTCGTAATTTTCACGGCGCATAGTCTCCACCAGCACGGCAATCTGCATGGCGCCGCGGGCGGAAACGGAGAAAACGCCGGCCTTGTCCGTATCCTCCACCTGGATGGAAATATTCGTCCTCATTTCCCTCATCAGGCGGTCGCGTATCACGCGGGAAGTCACGTTCTTGCCGTCGCGGCCTCCGAAAGGCCCGTTGTTAATGGAAAATTCCATGGAAATGGTAGGAGGATCAATCGCCACGAATGGCAGAGGCTCCGTATCTGCGGAACCGCCCAGGGTTTCCCCGATATTGACGTTTTCAAACCCTGCCACACCCACGATGTTGCCTGCCACGCCGATAGCCGAATCCGTAGTGTTCAATCCGGAATATTCAAACATGCGGGTCACTTTTCCGGAAATGCAGGAGCCGTCGCTCTGATGGAGCCACACGGTATCCCCTTTCTTCACGGTACCGGAAGTAATGCGGCCGATGGCCACACGGCCCACATAATCATCCCAGTCAATATTGGAAACGAGCATCTTGAATTCGCCCTCCGGATCGGCATCCTTCGGAGCGGGGATATGTTCCACAATTTTGAACAAAAGAGGCGTGCAGTCCACGGGAGGATCCCCTTCCATGGAATTCATGAAGTAGCCGTCGCGGGCGGAACCGTACACGAAAGGGGCTTCAAATTGTTCATCCGTGGCACCCAGCTCCAGAAAAAGCTCCAGCACCTGGTCATGCACGGCGGCGGGATCGGCATGCGGACGGTCAATCTTGTTAATGACGACAATGGGCATCAGCCCTTCCTGAAGGGCCTTGCGGAGCACAAAACGCGTCTGGGCCTGCGGCCCTTCAAAAGCGTCCACCACCAGAAGCACTCCATCCACCATTTTCATCACGCGCTCCACTTCCCCGCCGAAATCCGCGTGACCGGGAGTATCCACAATGTTGATCGTGTACCCATTCCAGAGGATGGATGTATTCTTGGCCTTGATCGTGATGCCCTTCTCACGTTCCAAATCCATGGAATCCATAGCGCGTTCCTGCACGGCCTGGTTGGCACGGTAGGCGCCCCCCGCCTGCAAAAGTTGGTCAACCAGGGTCGTCTTCCCATGGTCAACGTGAGCGATAATGGCGAGGTTGCGGAACTTGGAAGGGTCTGACATTGCGCGCGAGAGCTAAAAACACTGGAAAATAAATGTCAAGTCTGCTCCATGAATACCGCCTATATTTTCAGCATTTGCAAGTCACCCTGCCCTTATTGCCGCAAGTGGTGGAACTTTTATTTTCCTCCGGTGAATTTATAGCTTCCCCCCCTCCTCAAATAGGAGTATTCTGCTTGGGCACAAGTAATTTCTCAATTCTAGATAACAATGAAGATTTGGTTAGATGGAAAGCTGGTGGAACAAGAGGAAGCGAAAACCTCGGTTTTTGACCACGGCACACTCTACGGAGACGGCATCTTTGAAGGTATCCGGTTCTATAACAAACGCGTCTTCCGCCTGGAAGACCACATGGACCGCCTGTACAACTGCGCCCATTATCTGCTGCTGGATATTCCTTACACTCAGGAAGAACTCTCCAACGCCGTATGTGAAACGGTCGCTGCCTCCGGCCTGAACGACGGCTATATCCGTCTGGTAGTTACCCGCGGCGTCGGCAATCTGGGACTCAACCCCTTCAACTGCAAACGTTCCTGCGTCTTCATCATTGCGGATAAAATATCCCTGTACGATCCGGCCGTATATGAAAACGGACTGGCCCTGATTACCAGCTCCGTACGGCGCAACCGTCCGGATACTGTTTGTCCGCAGGTCAAGTCGCTCAATTATCTCAACAACATCCTGGCCAAAATGGAAGCTGTGCGCCAGGGTGCGGCGGAAGCCCTGATGCTGAATGACCTGGGTAATGTGGCCGAATGCACGGGCGACAACATTTTCATCGTGAAGGACGGCACCGTGTTCACTCCGCCAGTTACGGACGGCTGCCTGGACGGCATTACGCGCCGAGTAGTACTGGAAATTTGCCGGGAACTGCAAATCCCGGCGAAAGAAAAAACCATGAACCGCTTTACTATCACCTGTGCGGATGAATGTTTCCTGACCGGTACCGCCGCGGAATGTGTTCCCGTGACCAAGCTGGACGGCTATCAATTAGGTTCTGGAAAAATCGGTCCTGTCACAGCCCGAATCCTTGCCCGTTTCCAGGAACTGGCCCAGACCACGGGAACATCCTGTTAGAACCAGCTTCCCCCCTTTTAATCAAAGAAAACGGCCCCGTCATCCGGCGGAGCCGTTTTTTGCGTTACTGCGTTAAATACAAAAAAGAAAACACAGGTAAGCAGATTCCCGCAACGGCAATACGGCAGACTCCTCTGGAAATAAAGGCCCGCAGCTTTCACAGCCTCCCGTTCCAAAACGCTGTGGAAAGATCAAACATTAATTAAAAGCCGCTCCGCTTGTGATGTAACAAGGCAAGCGACATATTGCATGTCCGGCCACAACGCCGGACATGCCTCAACCCGGAAAAGCAAGGCTATTTCTTCTTGGGCAATCCGGTTTCCGGATCAAACTGCTTGGCTTGCTGGGCATGTTCTTTCGTCTGATAGAACCGAACGTAATCAATCAGGAATTTTACAGGATACCCTTTCCCGTCTTTAGGAGCTTTCTCGCACCAGGTGCCGCCCACGGCGGAATTGAGAATGAGGTAAAACGGCGTACGGAACGGATTACCCGCGCCATTGGCATAATTGGTGGTGTTCAGGTCAATGGACTTCACCAGCTTGTCATCCACCATCAACTTGATGGAATCTTTGTCCCATTCCATGACATAGGTATGAAAATCATCGGAAAGATGATCAATCTTCACAGTCCCTCCACGGGAAACATCCCTATTGGACACGCCGTCTGGACTCAAGTGGAAAGTGGAATAAACCACATCCGGCTGTTGGGAAATATTCTCCAGCATATCAATCTCCCCGTTGGCGGGCCAGCCCCATTTATTCTTGCCAAGCAGCCAGATGGCAGGCCAGATGCCCTTGGTTTTGGGGACCTTGGCACGCACTTCCAGCCTGCCGAACATAAAATTTTTCGTCTTGATCGTCGTAACGGAACCGGAGGTATAAGGCATAAACCTGGTATTCTTGATCCAATCCGCCGAACTTTTCTTGTAATTGATATTGGCGAACTTCTCAAAATGGGTTTCCAAAACAAGGCAGCCATCCTCCAGTCTCATATTCTTGGGCCGGCCTGTATAAGTCTGCTGGGACCCCTGGTTGCGGATTACTCCCAACTCCGGCTTCCATTTCTTGGCATCTATCCTGGAACCATTGAACTCGTCACCCCAGACATAAACCCACCCGCCGGGGAGGGTCCTCGGTGGTTTGGAGTCTTCTCCTCTTACAGACATGCAAAGGCATGCAGTCAACAGCACGGCAAACAGGCTCTTCTTCATATGGAGCAATACTGCACCCGGTTCCGCAGCCTTTCAAACAAAATACATCTATTCAGGGCCTCATACTTCCTTTTTCCTGCCAAATGGCGAAATACCCTGCAAAATGAATAGAGTCCTTAGCCCGTCGCATGCTATGGTCATGGTATGAAAACTTCTTTCCCTTCCCATGCCCGGGCGCTCCTCCATCAGACGCCTGCAGGGGCTGTCGTGATTGTGGAAAACGGCACAGCCGTCACCCATCTTTTCTTCAGCCGCATGGTACAGCCGGAGCATCTGGAATGGAAGGAAACACCCCTGCTGCGCCAAACGGCCGACCAGCTGGATGAATATTTTCAAGGTTCCCGCCGCACATTTAACGTGCCGATTTCTCCTCAAGGGACCGAATTTGAACGAATTGTCTGGAAAGCCCTTCTAACTATCCCCTACGGAGAAACCAGAAATTACGGAGATATTGCCCGCCAAATAGGACGCCCGTCAGCATGCCGGGCAGTAGGACAGGCCAACAACCGGAACCCTGTCGGCATTATCATCCCTTGCCACCGGGTCATTGGGGCCAACGGCAAACTGACCGGCTACGCAAGCGGCCTGGCCATTAAACAATACCTGTTGGAATTGGAACAGGGCTCCGCCACTCCTTTCACGCTGTTCCCGGATGTGGAACGCATGCCCAGAGATACCCCGGCCAGTTCATAAAACAGCAGGGCTGTAAAATTCCGGTCAATATTGCATGCCGTTTTCCGCCTGAGGAAGAGGCATGGATTTCAAGGCGGCCTTGGGAGATTCAATGCCCAGCCATTGAAGAGGCAGCAATTCGCCCGTCACCCTGTAATGCTTGTAGGTTAATCCGGCAAAAACAGCCAGAAAAAATATCAGGACGGCATAAAAGGCCATCCATAAATAATGATTCCGGGCCGTGCGGGTGGCTTCATCCGCCAACTGCTGCAAATTCCGCATGGCGGTCGAAGGGGCTGCCTCTTCCTCCCTCCCGGGAAATTCGGAGGAGAATCCCGGAGAAGGCTCTTCCGCAAACCGGAGCCTGGCATCCCCCAAAGCGATTTCATCGCCATCGTAAAGAGTAGCGGAGCTCATCGGCGTCAGTCCGTTGATTTTAGTCCCATTAGTAGAGCCAAGATCTTCCAGGACATATCCCCCTTCCTTGAACTGAAGCAAAGCATGCTCCCCGGAAACCGACTGAAAAGGAAGCACTATCTCACAATGCTCGTCACGTCCGATGCGTGCGAAATATTCACCGTTCTTCGGAAGAACTATGGTTTTTTCGGAACCGTCGGGAAGGTAGATGGAAAGGCGTGGCATGTTTCCCGGAAATCATGCCACGCCCATGTTCATTTTCAATCCAAAAGACCGTTCCCCCGTCACGTATAAGAAAAAATGGCCATTCCCGCCTTCTCCAGCACGGAGTCTATTTACTCCGGGGCTCTCTGTCCGTCACATGCAGAGACTGCATGGCGCCAATAAAAGCGGTATGCTGCTCCTATCCCCGGTTCCCTTAATAGGAAGAATTCTTTTCTTCATCTATTGCTGTGAAAACAGCCGGCACGGCACAAACCAATCCGGGCCATCGCAAAAACATCCGGAGTTTCCGTAATGAATATGAAATCCTTTTTCATCAGAAAGCCTTCCGACGCATCGGAAAAATCAGAGGCCTACACCGAGGAAAAGCCGTGCAGCCCTGCACATGTCTTGCGTTTTGAAGGGAAATGATTCATATTTAGAACATGTTTGTTGACAACATCCGCATATTCGCCAGGGCAGGAAAAGGAGGAAACGGGCTGGTCAGCTTCCGAAGGGCCAAATTCGTGCCCAAGGGAGGCCCGGACGGCGGGGATGGAGGCGATGGCGGAAGCGTCATTCTGGAAGTGGATCCGCACACGAATGACCTGCGTTCTTTTTTTTATGATCCCAAATTAATCGCCACAGACGGAGTAGGCGGCCAAAGCGCCAAGAAACATGGCAAGAACGGCAAATCCGTCATCGGGAAAGTGCCTCCCGGCACCATTATCTACCGCAGCAATGCCTCCTCCATGGCGGAGGCAACCTGGCTGGAACGGGAAGGTGAAGGCATTGAACTGGAAAAAATCGCGGATCTGACGGAAATCGGCACCCGGTTCACGTTGTGCCAGGGCGGCATCGGCGGCAAGGGAAACTGGCATTTCCGTTCCGCGACCAACCAGGCGCCTACGGAAGCCGAAATGGGAACGGAGGGGGAGGAAGGAGTCTTCTTCATGGAATTGCGCCGCATTGCGGACGCCGGGCTGGTAGGCTATCCCAACGCGGGCAAAAGCACATTGCTGGGAGACATTTCGGAAGCCAAGCCCAAAGTAGCCAGCTATCCTTTTACCACGCTTCAGCCCATCATTGGAGTGGTGGAATTTGACAGCTTTCGCCGCTGCATTGTGGCTGACATTCCCGGCATCATTGAAGGCGCGCACAGCAACCGAGGCCTGGGGCATGAATTCCTGCGCCACATCACGCGCTGCAAGGTGCTCGTCTTCGTCCTGGACATGGCTGGCAGCGAAGGACGCGATCCCATTGAAGACCTCCAGAACCTCCGCACGGAAATTAAACTGTACAGCGAAGACCTGGCCAAACAGCCCTGGTTTGTCGTCGCCAACAAAATGGACTTGGAAGGAGCGGAAGAAAATCTGGTTAACTTCCGCATGCGTTTCCCGAAAGTGGACGTCATCCCCATTTCCGCGCTCAATGGAGACGGTATTTCCCGGCTCAGGAACAAGCTTGATGAGCTTGTAGGTTATAAATTCATCCGCTAACTTCTTTACTCAACTCTCTCTCAACCTTTGACATGACTGCCTCTCTCCCCGTAACAACAGACACCGACCAGATCTTGTGCCGTATCGCCGGAATTGGAGACCTCTTCGCCATTGAAGGGGAATTCGTCACCGGAAAGGAAATCCCCAGCGGGCACATCAACACCACCTACAAGGCCACCTACCGCAAAAGCGACGGGACGGAAGACTCCTATATCCTCCAGCGCATCAACGACTACGTCTTCAAAGACCCCAAAGCCGTCATGCGCAATGTGGAAAAAGTCACGCGGCATATCAACTGGAAAGTCCTGCGCCGCCTGAAGGACTCCGCCGGCCAAACCCTCAACCTCTACCCGGCCCGGGGAGGACGCAACTACATTGACATCCCCGGAGACGGCATCTGGCGCTGTTACAACTACCTGGCCGGCACGCACACCTACGACGTGGTGGAAAACACCCGCCAGGCCTACCAGGCGGGATTTGCCTTTGGTTCTTTCCAGGATTTGATCAGTGACATGAACCCGGACGACATCGTGGAAACCATACCCGGATTCCACCATACCCGGAACCGCTTCAACCGCCTGATGGAAGTGGCGGAGCTGGACCCGCAGGGGCGTCTTTCCTCCTGTCTGCCTGAATTGGAATTCATCAAAGCCCGTGAGCAGGATGTGGACCGTCTGCTGGATCTTCAGGAAAAAGGCGTCCTCCCTACCCGCATCACTCATAACGACACCAAAATCAACAATGTCATGCTGGATGAGGACACAGACCACGCCGTCTGCGTCATTGACCTGGACACGGTCATGCCCGGCCTTGTGCTATACGACTTCGGCGATATGGTGCGCACCGTCACTCCGCCCACGGAAGAAGACGAAGAAGACCTGGACAAGGTACGCATGCGCATGCCTATGTTCCAATCCATTGTAGAAGGGTATCTGTCCGCCGCCCACGGTTTCCTGACCCAGGCGGAAATAGACCAGCTTGCCTTCTCAGGAAAACTCATCACGCTGGAAATCGGCATCCGTTTTTTAACGGACTATCTGGAAGGAGACCAATACTTCAAGGTCTCGCGCCCGAACCACAATCTCATCCGTTGCCGTACGCAGCTCAAACTGGTGGAATGCATTGAACAGGAACTTCCGGCCATGGAACAATATGTTCAGCGCGTCGCCAGGGGAATGTCCAGAAAATAAGGAAGAAGTTCTCCCTCTTCTATTCCACCACCTCCGGGGACGGCTATGCCGTCCCTTCTTTTTTATATTATTTGAACATGGCGGCCCATTCCATAATCCAAGAAACATTACACGCAATAGCCATAAGCCATGTTTGAAATACCAGACATCCAACTCAATCAATATGGCAAGCCGGCAAGGATCATGTTCCTGGCGCCATATGCCCCCGACGCCCCCGATTTTTCCAAAAAACCCTACACGGGCAATGGAGGCTATCCCCAGTACCACTACAACATTTATAAAGCCATTCAGGACATAGGCTACGACGTCGTCTCCTCCTCCAAACCCTATTCCGTCCAATTCGCCAAAGGAAACGTGGACTATGTATTCTCCCTGATGAACAGGTTCGCCATGTCCAGGCCTGAAATATTCATTTCTTCCTACTGCGAATTCATTCAGATTCCCTACTTGGGCGCCCCTCCCAACATCCGCGCCATAGCGGAAGATAAATTGCTGACCAAAATGGTATTCCGCTCCCTGGAATTGAACGTTCCGGAAGGCATTGGACTTTCCGGAGAAAAAGGTATTCCGGCCCAGGCCCCTTTCCCAGGCCCCTATTTTGTCAAAAAGCGTTTTGGAGCCGCTTCAGGCGGCATCCGGGAAGACAGCATCTGCAGCTCCTGGAAAGCCGTGGACTCATGCGCCCGGCGCCTGATGGAAGAAGGGCACGAAGTGCTCGTGGAACAATACTGCGAAGGCATTGACATCACCGTTCCCGTACTGGGCGGGGAAAACCCCGTCATCCTGGGATATGTGCAGCCGAAATCCGACAAACCGGGCAGCATCATCACGGAAGACCTGAAACTGCACGACCATCTGGGCTACCAACTGGTCTCCGTTCAGGATATGGAGCAGGACATCGCCTGTGACGTCCGGAAAATCTGGAGCGCTCTGGGGCCGATGGACTATTTCCGCATCGACTATAGAATCGACTTCGAGACGGGAGAACGGCGCATTCTGGAAATGAACATCTGCTGCCACCTGGGCAAAAGCGGCTCCATCTGCCTGGCGGCCGCGGAACACGGCTACTCCCAGGCAGACCTCCTCAAATACATTATCGCCTACAGCATGCACAGGCAGAAGAACCTCCGCCAATACGGCACATGGCTCATCTGACCCGCAGGGAAGAAACGGTTCGCATTCCGGTCAGAGCAAAAGCGGCACTTCACGAATCCGGTATCCGGCTGATTGCCTCAAACACCTCCTGCCAGCTTTCCATGGAAGCTTCCTGGCCGCCCAGGGCCATGCCCCGCTCACGGGCGGCAGCGGCCATGTCTTCCCGGTAGTGGGGCTCCCAAGCCATCTTAGTGGCGTACGTGATGAAATCACCGGGGCATTCGCACAGCCATCCGGTCTTCCCGTGTTCCACCATTTGTTCCCACCCCCCGCGCCTGTCCACAACAAGCACACTCCCGCTTGCCATGGCCTCAAAACCCACACGCGGCCAATTCTCCGTCGTATCGGTGGGCTGCAAAACGATGTGGCAGCGCCGGTAAAACTCCTGTTGGGACAAAGACTTTTGATCATGGAAAGTCTCCACCCAATCGGGAGGCCTGCCGGTCTTCGCCTCGCTCCGCCGGTCAAAACCGAGAAAAGTCCCCCTCTTCCGGACAGGGGAAGCAAAATGCTCGTAAATATGCCACGTATCCTTGCTGAACTTATCTTCATCCTGCCGGGAAATGTGTCCGGCTCCAAACCAGTCCGTGGAACGCCCTGCAACAAAAGGAAAATCTGCCGCATCAAAATACGGTTTGAACGTCATGAACCGGATGGCCGGGTCGGGATTTAAAGCCCTCAGGCGAGGCATGACGTTTCCCATTACGTTGCTATTTTGATAAAGAAACAGGGAAATATCTCCCCGCCTCATGGCTTCCTTTTCCCTGCCGAAAAGCCAGGTCATGCAATTGACGAAAACTGTCCTTCCCGTCCGTTTTCGTATCTTCGGGAGAGCAGCCAGAAACTCTTCATTACAAAAACTGATGACGGGAGCCCCTGCCGGAATGGCCTCCCAATCATAGCCTTCATGCACCATAACACCCAATTTCACCATCTCCGGATAAAGCCCGGCGCCGTGTGCATTTTTCTGGGTGGGGATAAGATGCATTTCCATCCCCATCTGTCTCCAAACCTTAATCTGGTGATAAAGCTCGGCCCCCGCACCGCCGTAAAGTGACGGAAATCCAATAATGTAAAGAGAATATGCCATTAATTAATTCATGCGTGAATGATATTTCCCCGGAACTGCATGGAATAGTCTTGCCGTAAGGTTTTCAGAACACTTTAACTATTGACATTCAATAAATTGATCCGAAAAAACCAATAAAACAAGACTAAAGTAAACAATTCCGTATTATTAACTATTGCCATTTGTTAGATGAACCGTCTCTTCGACAGTAGGGCTTTCTCTTCATAGACGACTTTTTTCATATCATTATGAATGATTTTCTTTCCTCTTGCCCAAATCGATCATTCCAATTTGCCAATGCTGAATAACTATTGAACTATGATAATTTTTTATAACTCTTAAACCGGATCCATTGATAACAAAGAAAAAAATAATTACAATATTACTCTATATAGTTTCAATGCTCTTCTCCTCTATTAATAGTGATAACCAAGTAACGCATTCTTTATAGTCATATGGATTAAGTCCGCTATTCTCCTCGCCAAGATCAAGTAGCCATTCCCGGATAGTTTGCAATTGGATAAAAGAAAATTTTCTAAATATATCCAAATCGTCACGCATTCTACCGATCATATTCTGACATGTGCAATCTACTAAGAGATCTGAATCTTTCAATTTTTGAAATTTAATCAGATCTTCAAATGAAATATAAATAACAGCAGGCAAATAATATCTAAAAGCCTCGTTGCTGAAAACAGGAAAAAAATCCCATATATATTTACAATCACTAGATTTCAAAGATATCCACGATCTCTCTTGAATATATGTTATATCTTCAAATTCATTTTCATCTTTAATGTTATTTGGAATCGGCAATATCGGAAAATTTATCTCTAAAGATTCTTTTTTTAATAATTGCATTTTTCTTCTATGAATTTTTCACATTTTAATAAATTATTCCAAGCATCTTTCGCTTGTTCTTGATGAGTTTTATTTCCACCCTTAAAACATTTATTATTAATATGACTCCTAGCACTAGCAAGCATTAACCATGCTTTCTTTTTCATTTTTAATATATAGCAACAGTCATCGTCCGTACACTTTCCGCTTTTGCCAACCTCTTTCTTTGCTCTATTCACTTTGTCTTGTAAATATTTTTGTTCTGCTTCCGAACAATCACCAGGTTTTGGAATATCTGGATAAGGCACGGCAATTGGCTCGACTTTAGGAATTACATTCTCAGATATTTTTTTAATAACTTTCTCTATCGTTCCTGGAGTAATAACTTCAGTAATGGCTACGGTGGTTACTGCGACAGCTGCAACTATCAATCCAACTGGATTCAACAACGCCGGCAATGCAAACCCAAATTTTCCTTGTACGTCTATAAAAGCGCTGGGGAAATTTCTCACATAGCCATACAGATTTTCCTGAAGCCTTTCCATCATCGGCTCCCGGGACAACCATCCAAAGTTTTAGCAGTTCCAAAGAGAGAACTATTCAAAATGATTTTTTCAATATTTGAATTTAATCCATTAATAAATAACGAATCACATCTAGGTATATCATTATTTTTCAAATTCTCAAAATATGCCATCATTGAGTTGAATAGTGAATAAATTTTAAAGGCTGTTGAATCCTCACGTGGTAATAACAGCCCCCCAAAAACTACTCCAAAAATTTTTGAATTGTATCCGTATGCAATCAGAGGAGTTCCAGAAACTTCATTTCCATATGCTCCAAATAAATTAATTATAAACTCCAGATTTTCTAACGACACTTGCTGATTAATCATATTTGATAATTTATATTGTTTCATTATTTTCATCAAAGCGCTACTGACGACGTCTTCAGAATCGGAAACCATAATAGAATATTGTTTCATCATTTTATTTTCAAGAAGACATATATAATAAAAATATATTTTATTATCATTCAAAAATAAAATATTATATTTTTTTCTTTCTTCATCTGCTGTCAAAAATAAAATATCATACTTATCAGGAAATTCAGCCTTTAAACAAGGATGTTCTTCGACCCAACATTCATAACCAAGAAAAGGCAAAATACTTCTCTCTTCACATGAAAAGGGAATGTATGTAGACAGACTTTTATTTATTATTTCAATATCTGAACTGATTTCTTTTATCTTATGCAAAGCGGTTTCTACAGCTGCATCCAACGGGGTAATATTATTGTTTCCCGCAAATAAAATATTACCCGCCGAAATAAAAAATAATAAAAATAAATAAATAATATTCATAGTCACTGTCTTATTCCATTAATAAATGTTGCATTTGTTTTTCCTGCAGGTCTGTTAGGGTTATAGAGATGGATACGCATATTATCATCCCGATCTCTTACTAATACTGTAATTATTACTACTGAAAAAATTTTAACATTTTCTTTCATTTTTAATATTTTTCATTTATATGAATTTATTATAATGTTTATAATTAATTTTTATTTTTAATTGCCGAATCTAATATTTTAAGAGCGTTGTTACAGCTATCTGCAAAATAATTATCTTTATTTTGAAACAATATCCACTTCCTTACAATTTCAAGCTGATTTTTTGTATAAGAACGGTATATATAATTTACTTCTTTTTGCACATAAGTACGTATTCTCTCCGAAAAACAAACGACAATAAGTTTATTCATCATCCATTCCTCAGCGTCAGCCATATAATTATTCACCCTTGATATTTCTTCCATATAAGAATTCCTTATAATAGAAGGAAAAAAATAGGAAATAGCGCGGGTAGATGAAAAATTAACAAATTCTGAATTGTGATACCATTGAATGGCAGAAACGTCAATCCAACGTTTATTTAAAAATGCTTCAGCACATTCAGTCGCTTCCTCATCCGGATAATTTGGATTTTTTATAAGCTCTCGAATGTTTTTTGTTGGGAAAAAAGAGTTTTCTAAAGGAAATTCTCTTTCCACTTCCCGAATCATATCATTCAAATTTTTATGAGTATAATAATTCACCATTATAGTAATTTTTTCCTGCATTCTTTATATAAATTCCAACATCTTTCGGCACCTTTTCCTATCCCTTCAGACTGCTCTATATGTCCATTATCTCCACCATCAAAGCAATTTGAATCATACATTTTTCTTGCTTCTTCAGCATTTTTTAATTTTTGAGCCCGTCTCTTAAATTCATCACAAACAGTAGCTGTTGGACGCTCTGGGATACATAATTTTTTGCATGATTGACCTCGAGATGCTTCTTTAGCTTCTTTCTTTTTCCGCTTTAATTCTTCACAATCTGCTTTGGGAACTGTATTTGAAACAGGCACGGCAATTGGCTCGACTTTAGGAATTACATTCTCAGATATTTTTTTAATAACTTTTTCTGTCGTTCCTGGGGCAATAACTTCAGTAATGGCTACGGTGGTTACTGCAACAGCAGTAACCATCAATCCAACTGGATACAACAACTCCGTTAATATAAATTCATAATATCATTAGTCCAAATCATTGTGAAAATCTTCCGGGAGACTGTATCTAAAGAAAGCATTTATCCTAAAAAACCAAATGAAGCAAACTGTCATTCCTTATTTTCAAATGGAATATATACTTCTACTCTCATTTATGATACTAATCTTAGTATTTTACTCTTTGTCTACATGCGTCAGTTTCAATTGCTACTTGCAAAAGGAGAAACGAGAAGTTCGTCGTTTTTTACGAGCCTGTTTTTTTACAACATCGCTAAAATTACGAACATTTTTTAAAAATATACCCTTGCGAATACAACTATGAATCCGAGCCTGATAGCACGACCAAACTCTACTTGAACTTATCAGATTTCCTATCATAGAACATTCAACTTCAATACCTTCTGATACGTTAGCATGCATCATGGGATGCATGATGAATAAATCCATTTCCATTTCTACAAAACAACGGGCATAATACTCTTGTTTACATGATAAAAATGTCTCTATTTTTAATCGTTCAATATCTCTTCCTGCATCTGGCAAAAAACAAAATTCTTTGAACCAATAATAATCCGTTCTGATTTTTCTCCCTGATTTAATTAATTCAGCCATGGTTTAATGGATTTTCATCTATAATACAGTTTTTTACATTAGGTGGGATTTCCCTGTTATTGATCCAATGATTGAGGTAGCTCTCCAGAATTTGTACTGCATGATCTTCATCCTTCGCCCGAATATGAGCATCCCAGCATAAATCTCTAAACGATTCTTCTGTCCACAACCAATGAGACACCGAGCGTTTTCCATGTCTTGAAATCATATAGAGTTCCCGACTAAAAATTCGCGGATAATAAAGAACCTCCTTATTTTTTTTAGTTTTATACAAATCTAGCCTAACAATCCAATCAGGCAAAGAAGATTCTGTTACAAGTTGGAATTCCAAAGTTGTAACTAATTCATATTTTGTGATTGACTCCATCATATTTTACCATTTTGCACATTTATAGTTGTTAGATTCATGTTTGGCTGTGCATCCCTTAGGAGTTCTAGAGGAAGCGTATCTCTTTGCAGCCTCATGAGCAATGTTTTGAGTTTTTCCTACACCATAACCATGAATAACTTCTGGACAACATGTTCCTTTATTTTCTTTCGTCGGGAGAGTGCTTCCTCGAACGTAACATACCCACATCCCTTTCCGATGTTTTAATTCTTTTAATATTTCTTCAACCTTGACTCCGCTTCTCATCATAGATCTTTGAAGGGATTCTTTAGAGACTATGGCTACTGTTCCAGCCGCTGCTATTACTCCTGCTGCCAGTGCCACTTTGGCAGGTTCTATCAATGTAGCTGCGCCGACGGAATTTGTTGGGCCAGTACCAAGCAAAGACGCATCTATTGCCTGAAATCCTAAAAAATCAATATGTTGAGTCAATTTATTGTTGACAAAAGAATACAAATTCCATCCATCTATTTCTCCAGCAGGCTCTCTACTAATCCACCTGCCATTTTGGGGATTATAATAGCGGTAATTGTAGTAAACCAGCCCCAGTTCGTCATCAGCGTATTCGCTGGAGAACCGGAATGGATTATCCTCTGCGGCATTCCCTTCCATCCTGAGAATATTACCATACGGGCCGTATTCGTACAAGGCGCGGCGTCCCGCGCGGATGCCGAAGAGCGCCGTAGCGTTTTTCAACAGGTCGTGCGTGTAGTACAGGTCTTCCGCCCAGGTTCCCGTCTCATCAAAGACACTCATGGCCAGGATTAAAGTTCAATTTCAAGAATACAACCTTCTATGTGTAAAATAATAGTAGTAACAGATGCCATTCTAAGTGTCTATTAGATGAATTATTTTATCTTCAATGAAAAAGGTTAATATTGCCTCCCCATCCTTTGAATTTGGTTCTTGTCCCTCTCAAAAAAGAGCCGATGATGTAGAAATTCTTAGTCCATATTATTTCAGTTGCAAGGGAATTTGTTCCAACGTTTTTTTAGCGCTTTCACAGCCTTGCTCTGCTGCTCTTTTTAACCATTCACACGCTTTCTGAAAGTTCTGCGGAAACCCTTCCCATCCTCGCAAATAATAGAGACCTAAAATGTTCTGAGCATTCATGCTACCCTGGGTAGCTTTTTTTATTATCATAGCGGAAAGCATTTCGGAGGGGGAATACTCATTTTCTTCCGTTTCCTTTTCTAAAATTTTAGCTATCTCCAAAAACGCCTCCGCATATCCATGATTGGCTGACAACTTGGAAGAAACAGCAGTTACAGCTTTTCGAGCAAGAGTTAGATTATAATTTGAAAATCTATTAAAAAGATCGTCGTTATTTCTAAATCCGTATTTTTGAAGTTCTTTCAAATATTCAAGATTACTGCTTCTACTTCCATAGGAATTGTCAAGCAACTTTTCAGCTATATCTAGAGTTACTTGCTTACTCTTATTCTGCGTAATTTTCAACAACTCCTCATATTGAATCTTTATTTGCTTTTGATAAAAAATAGGTAATTTGGGGAACCAGTCAGAATTGATACCTTTCGCCACAACATCTCTTAAACCCTGAAGAAATTGGGGATCGACCAAATCTATCGCGGGATTTCCTTCCTCTCCTTCTTGAGAGCATTTCAAAAAACCAGCCATCAAACGGAATTTATCAGCATAATCCTGATTAATGTAGTGATAGAGGGCTTTCCTCTCTTCAGCAGAAAATAATTTTAATCCGGAAGAAGAAGACTCCAGTTCTTTCAAATAAGAAGGGCTTATCTCCCATTTTTTCAAAAACTGGTTGTTTTCTCCTGATACTGTGTTCAACATACAGCTGGCTATACACAAAATGGTTAATATTTTATACATGGGGAAATTGTTTTTTACACATTCATTGTATTTAGCCTGCATAAATGCCACAGTTATGAATTGACCGACCCCTTTTGGTATCGAAGATCCTAGACAATCAGGATTGTATCGTATAGGAGGGCCATTGACTGGACTACAAGCCTGAGCCGCCCCCAAACTTTCACTAAATAATTTAATCACTCTATTCCATCGCGATTCATCACATTCTTAGAAGTTTTCATCATGTCCTTCCACGCTTTGGAATGAGTGTTTTCAGTTTTTCTATTCAGTTCTTCTGAACTTGCCCGTCTTTGGTCATCACATCGCTTCTCATATTCATCATATTGTTTTTTCAATTTTTCAAAATTTCATTAATATTCAAATTGAAACATTGTTTTCATAAAAAGATATAACTAAATTTGTATATTCCTCAGCAAGTATATTACTTTTTCTGAGATTCCTCATCTAGATAATTAGCAAATTCAATATATGCATTTTTTATAACTATTTCCATCGTACTTTCATCGTTGGGATCTATGACTGTTCCGTTATTGACAAATTTCTCAAAACTATTTGCAACAAGCTTTGCCATAATATCTCTTGGATTTTTTCCTATAAAATGAGCCAATATGGAGTTCCAGTCATATCCATATTTCTTCATATCATTACGAAATTGATTTTCAATCGCATTCTTTTCGTTTAACAGAACAACGGTTTTAAAATAATTACATTTACTCTTATCAATTAAAATTTTATTTATAAAAAAACACCTGAAAAGATATTCTTGAACTATCTTCGGTAAATATTCAGTATCGAATTTCCGATAAAATCTTATAGATTGCTCCAATATAAACTGATTGTTTTGGTCACTTAATATAGAAGAAGAATATTTGGAATTACCTACAGCTCTTAGCAGGGAAGCTGTAGATCGAAGCACGTATTTTCTTAAATATTCTTGTTCTTTTATTGAAAAATTATTCCCAACACAGTTTAAATCCTGATAATTATTCACCTCAGAATAGACACTCATCGGAAATAATAAAACAAAAAATAGAAATATTTTTCTCATAATTTTGCTTGATTTAATCATATGTCTGCCTACATTTTAGTTTGCAATTTCTATATTCGACAAAAATAAAAGCTAATGCAATAATAAATAGAATGCCTTGAATTTTACTTTCTTCTACAGACGGTCCTCCAATAGAAGAGTTAGATTGTTGTGCACGGTCATATGAATTTAACCATCCTCCACATTGTGCCTGTAAACTATTTTCACAGTCATTTAAACAATCTTGCAATTTTTTAGAATAATTTTCAATGCACTTTATATATGCGTCCATAGCAGCTGGTTGTACCCATGACATATCTGGACATTGTCTTCCCAATATGTCAAATGTATTAGATGGATTATTTCTGACAAACCAATATAAATTGTTAGTTTTTTCTTCTTCGGCAGGATCCCTACTAATCCATCTCCCATCTAAAACATTGTAATATCTGTAATTATAATATACCAATCCCAGTTCGTCATCAGCGTATTCGCTGGAAAACCGAAACGGATTGTCCTCTACGGCATTGCCTTCCATCCTGAGAATATTCCCATACGGGCCGTATTCGTACAAGGCTCGGCGCCCCGCACGGATACCGAAGAGCGCCGTAGTGTTTTTCAACAGGTCGTGCGTGTAGTACAGGTCTTCCTCATAGGTTCCCGTTTCATCAAAGAGACTCATGGCCAGGATGCGCGTGGCCACCGGTTCCAGCGGATCCCACAGATAGGTTTTCCGCAGTACGGGCATTGCTGTTTCCGTCGCAACGGCGGCGTCCAGTTCCGCGATTTGCAGGTAGCCGTGATAAATGAATCGTTTTTTCGACATCAGGACTTCTCCTTCATAGACGGCTTTCTCAATCCGCCTGTTCAGATAGTCATAGCGGCACTCCACCCGCCTGTTCCCCTGAATAAACCTTGCCGCCTGGTTCAGGGCATTATAAGAAACTTCCCATTCTCCTGTGGACGTTTGAATCTTCGTCTGGTTGCCGTCGGCATCATAGCCAGGCGCGAAAGGCGCTTCTTCCTCCCGGGTGATGGCCGTGTACTGGTTCAGGCTGTTGGCCGTGTACGCCGCCGCTGACGCGCCCGAACCTTCCCAGGAGGTGACGCGGTTGCCGATGTTGTCATACACATAGGAATATGTTCCCCCCCGGCTCATCGCGTCGGCGGCCAGTTCGCCGCGGCCGTTGTAGCTGTAGCTGTGCGTCAGGCCGGGAGCAGGGGTATTGAAGTAGTCCTTCTTTTCCGTGGGCCGCCCCAGCGCGTCATAGGCGTAGTCAGTTTTGGCCGGGTAGTTGACGCTGCCGGGACGCATATAGTCGATTCTGGTCAGCAGATCCCGTTTTTCTTCCCGGGTGTACCATCTCCGGAGGGTATTGGGGTAATCAAGCGTTTCCAGCAGTCCGTTGACGGCGTGGTAACCATAGACGAAGGGATCGGCGCCGTTATTGAGCGAAACCGTAGAAAGACGTCCGCAACCGTCATATTCCCAGGCCGTCTGCTGGACAACGCCCTCCCCGTAATGCAGACTGTAGCCCGAAGGCCGCCCCAGACCGTCGCGCAGATAGTTGAGCGCGCTTGCCGCCAACCCTGCCGCAGTTTCCGATTCCGCTTCATTATATTGGTTGTAAGCCAGCGTCCTTGTGCCGGAATCGTCCGTGACCTGCGTGAGCAGGTTAAGGTGATTGTAGGTGCAGGTGATGGAAGGAGTCGCGTCGTTGTGGGTGACGGAGACCAGGTTGCCCGTCTGCGAATCGTAGGCATAAAAAGTTTCCAAAGGCGTTCCCTGCCCGTCCACCGTCCGGGCCTGTCGCTTAACCGCCAGCCTGTTCCAGTCATCGTAAGAGTAGCTTTCCCCATGGCCGTCGGCATAGGTTTTAGCCGTCATCAGGCCGGAGGCGTCGTCATAGCTCCACGCCGTCACGTCCCCGTCCGTCCGTTCCTGCGGATCGGCAGCGATGGTTTTCCCCGGAACGCGGAACGTCATGAGGGATACCAGCCTGTCCGCATCGTCGTAGCCAAAGACGGAGGGCTGAAGGGCCGTACCGTATTCGGCGGTTTTGCGTCCCCGCGGGTCATAGGTGTAGCAGGCCGTGTTGCCCAAGGCATCCGTGACGCAGGAGGGGGAAGCCGTGGACGGGTCATACTGGATGGCGGTCGTATTGCCGGCGGCATCCGTCCTGGCTGTTTCACGGCCGGCGATGTCAAAAACGGTAACGGCGGCATTGCCGCGGGCGTCCGTATAAGTCTCCGTGCTGCCGCTGGCCGTATAGACGCGGGAAGAGGCGGTCAGAACTCCCGCATGGTCTTTCCGGGATACGGCGTACCCGTCTATGACGACAGTTTCCGCAATGACGGAAGAAGCCGGAGACTGCGTTTTTACCGTCCGGCCGGCCGGAGCTGTGTATTCCGTCCATTGCAGGGTTTCATTGCCCCGCGGATCGGTGGAGATGTTTTTTCCGGCCAGCAAGGGGGACAGGAAGGAAACCAGTTCGGCCGTGCTTTCCGTATATGTTGTTCCCTGGCTGTTGCAGCGCGTGACTGTGGTTACCCGGTACACGCCGTCTTCCCGCTGCCGGCGGGCATAGGCGTACTCCGTGACGAGGGAGTTGGCGGATGTGGGGTTTTCGGCCAGCTTGAGCGTGGTTTTGACGATATTGCCAAACGGGTCATAGTCATAAAGCAACGGAGCCATTCCATCCACCTGCTGCCGCAAAAGCCTGTTGTTCAGATCAAAAGCGCGCCGGTCATGAATAAGGCCGCCGTTGGCGTTCGCCCGGGAGACGCGCACCATGTTGCCCCTGCCGTCCGTGACGGTTTGTTCCACCAGCGCCGGTTCTCCCTCCGCCCGGGGAAGCAGCGTGAAACGGACCACGCCTTCCGCGGAGTATTCCGTACGGTAGAGGAGATGCCTCTGCCCCGTGCCGCTCTGTTCCAGCACGGTCCCGTCCGCATGGCGGATAGTGACGAGCGTCGCGCCCGTCGGCGTGGTGACGGTTTCCGTCAGACCGTCCGCACTGTAGGCATGCGTATTGCTCCTTCCTAATACGTCCGTTTCCTGCACCAGTTGCCCCAGCAAATCGTAAGCCCTGCTTTCCGTCGTCGTCATGGGGCCGACGTCCCGGCGCGTTTGCAGGATTCTGCCGAAGGCGTCCCGCGTGTAGCTGACGATGGTTTCAGGCGTGACGATTGTTTCTCCGTCCGTGACTTCCGACCGGCTGACTTCCACCAGCTGGCGCGCCGTATTGTAGGAGTAAGTAGTCATGATGCCGTCTTCATCCTTTTCCCACAAGGGGCCGCAGCACATCATCTCCCGTTCCGTCACCCTGCCGTTGCCGCGCGTACGCTTAATCCATCGGTTTTCCTTGTCGTATTCGTAATCCGCCGTATCCGTCAGCGTCCAGGTTCCATCCGTCAGCAAGGCGTATTTCTCAACGCGCGTGTTATTTCCCTGAGCGGAAACGTACGTGACTTTCCTCGTGCTGTGCCCCGGCACGGCCTGCCCCGCTATCTGCGTTTCCCTGGTCTCCCTGTAGAGGGCGCCGTACTGGCTGGCCGCCTCATAGCCATAGACCGTCTGCACGCCGCTGGCGGACTGCTTCATCTTCAGCCTCCCCCGGGCGTATTCGTTAGGCGCCGCCGGCAACCACGTTTCCGTCACTTCCAGCTGCTCTCCCTCCGCGCCCAACGCCGTGGTGCGTTTTTCCACACGGCGCACATGGTTGGCTTCCGTATAGGCGTAATGCGTATCCGTCAGCCGGGCAGCGTTCATAGTGAGCACCACGTACTGGTGCGCAATATCCGGATCGGCATGGTCGGAGCAGCGGTAATAGGTGTAGGTGCCCTTCCTCCCCCCGCCCGCCCAGGGTTCCATCCGGACGGTTTCACGCCCGAAGGCGTCGTAGGACCAGGTCTTTTCACTTCCGTCGGGGGCCGTCTCCCGGATCAGTTTGCCCGCGGCGTTATAAGCGTAAGTCGTTTCACGGGCATAGTCGGTTCCATAAGCCTCAATACGGCTGGTGCACAGGTTGCCGCTGCGGCCCTGTTCATAGGTTTCGCACACCCGGGAAATAGGAGCGCCGTTTTCCCCGCGCTGCACGGTAGTGAAGAGTTTCCAAATCCCCGAAGACACCTCCTGCCTTTCACGGATCGTGTAAATCGCGTCTTCCCCTTCCCCCTGGGACATGCACCAGGCCCCGCCCGTTCCCTGCCAGTAGCGGGTGACGTAAGGCTCGCGCCCTTCCGCCTGCTCCGTGACGGTGAGCTTGCCGGTCTCCGCATTGCCCTCAATGGTGAAGGTTTTAAAAGGCGTCCCCGTAACGGCGTAAAGACCGGTGGAAACGTTTTTGGCCTCCACCTGCTCGGGCAGATAAAAGGCGATCACATAGCCCGTATCCGTCACGTTCTCAATATTGGCCAGACCGTCCCACAGGTTCCAGACCTGGCGGATGACATCATCTGCGCTTCGGACGATGTCCAGGTAATTGGCAAAATCCTGAGCCGTCCATGAAGAACCCAGCCTGGTCCGGTAGCCGGAGGCCGCGCCCAAAGCGGAAACGGAAGAACCGCCGTAGATGACTGTATTGCCCCCGGCGTTGCTGACCCTCATTTCCGCCGCGCTGGCGGAAGCCGAGACAACACGCCCCTCTGCCGCGGCATACGCCATGGAAACGGAACCCGTCCTTTTCCGCGAGCCGCCGATGGAGCCTGCACTGGCCGCGCCGGCATAGCAGTAATAGTTGGCGCGGGTGCCTCCGTTCCGGATCTGGAATGCCATGTCAGCCCCCAACTCCCGACCGGAAGGGGGCAGAATACAGCTGGCCATGGGATGCAGGTATTGCAGGGCTGCGGGCGTCCACAACCTGGAAGAGAAGTGATAAGCCACAATTTCCAGCATCCCGTACGGCACGCCTTCCATACCGCGGAAGGAACCGAAGCTGGTGCGCCATACCATGCTGGTTTTCCGCGTCTGGGCAGTTACCCGTTTGCCTGCGGAAGAGAACTTTCCATATGCGGAGGCGGAGGAAACCAGGCTGCGCACGGCAGACGCGCTGGGGGAACCGCCCCGGTTGTCCATGCAGTCATCCGGGGAAAAGGGATTGTCCGGATCAGTCTCATCCTCATCCCCGCCGTTGTCGCCATTCGGACACGGATTGCTGGAACTGCTGTTGGGAGAACTGCTGCTTCCGCTGCTGGAGCCTCCGCATGGATCATCGTCGCCCTCGTCGTTGTTGTCCACTGGCTCCGTTTCCGCCTCCGGGGGCACATAGGAAGAAGAAGAACCCGTTTGCCGGTTGGTAATTTCCACCTTCAGGTCAAAGGTGAATTTGGCAATGTTGTTATTGGCATTGGGAATGGAAATATTGCTATAGTCCACATGCGCCCGATGCATTCCGGGCTCAATGCTGAAAGAAGCCGTCTGCGGCTCGTAGCTGCCGCCTCCGTACTGTCCGCGCGGGCCGATGTCCAGCCGTTCTTCTCCATCCACGGTCAAGTTAGCCAGATCGTCGGCGCCCATGGTCACCCTGCATTCGGCCGTTTCATCAGGCCCCAGCTCCCTGACTTCAAAATCCCAGTCCCAGCTTCTTTCAAAAGCGTCCGTTGGCGCTTGTTCGTCGATCGCGGAGGGAGCTCCGCTATTGGAATTGCTCATGCCCGTCAGGGAATTGACATCGTTATCAAAGGATTGTTCTTTCATGGTTTGAATCGGATTAGCTATTGAAACGCAAACATTGCATCATCCCAATCTTGGAAAAACTGCAATAATTTTTATCCGTTCCTTATCCATAACAACAAAACCTCCTGTTTCAACACGTCCAACACGGGATGCCCCCTGGCCTCAGCCGTGGTTCAATAAATGGTAAAAATTTCTTCTCTGCGCTTCCGAATGGAAAACTCTGGCCCATATGGAAAATTCCGGAAGCAACATATCCAAATGGCCTTTAACTGCGCGCCATGAAACACGGCAATTTTTCATTTAACATGGATTCATGAACTCTTCAACGGAAAAAGCATGATCTCCCTGAATTGGAAAAGAAATCCAAAATCCATAAAAACGGTTATCGCCTGCGGGCATGTTCAGCAACCCCGGCATGTCTGAATGGAGAGAAAGCAGGATAAACCACCACTTTCCCAGCCTCCACGCCTGAATTTACAAGGAAAGCTGCTCCTTCAAACGCTCCAGCAGATTGCCGCAACCGTCCTGAAGCAGTTTTACCACATATTCAAAGCCTTCCTGCCCCCCATAATAGGGATCAGGCACTTCTTCATCCGGAAAACGAGTCGTGAAAAAACACATGGGCGCTATCTTGCCTGCCCACTGTCCCTTTTTATCCAACCGTTTCAAATCCCGCAGATTTTCACGGTCCATTCCCACAATCAGGCCAAATTGTTCCAAATCCTCTTTCCGCACGGGGCGCGACTTAAGCCCCGGATCCTCATATCCGTATTTTTTCAGCGCCGTCAGCATCCGGCTATCCGGAGGGCAGCCCCGATGGTAACCGATCATTCCGGCGGAATCGCTCTCAATCAAATGTTCCAGACCTTGTTCTGCGACCATTTTTTTGAAAATGATTTCCGCGGCAGGAGAGCGGCAGATGTTGCCCAGACAGACAAACAGGACTCGGTAAGGTTCGGGAGCACTCATGGACGTCATTTCTTTTTCAGGATAGGCAGGCGGCCTCCCCATTTCAAGAGGGAAGAGTTTCTGCACGGGAAACGGAAACGCCCGCGAATATGGCATGGGGCAAAGAAAGAAACTGCGCCGCTCATTCAAAAATAAGATTCTCCTGTGTTTCGGCTTGCGTTAAAGGATGTCCGGCTGTAGATTATCGCATGGCAGATTTCCCTCTTGGATTAAGTTTTGATGACGTGCTCCTGCTGCCCCGCCTGAGCGCGATTCTTCCCGGCGATGCGGACATCAGTTCCCAGCTTGTTCCCGGCTTTGACATGAAAATCCCCGTGTTGTCCGCGGCCATGGATACCGTTTCCGAATCGGAACTGGCGATTGCCCTGGCGCGGGAAGGCGGCCTGGCCGTCATCCACCGCAACAACCCCATTGACATCCAGGCGGCCATGGTTTCCCGCGTGAAGCGTTTTGAAAACGCGGTCATCCCGAACCCCGTCACGGTCAACAAGGACATGACGCTGGAGGAAGTCCACCAGATCATGATGGACCAAGGCTATTCCGGCTTCCCCGTCGTGGATGCCAACCGCAAGCTGGAAGGCATCATCACCGGCCGCGACATGCGCGGCGTGGACGATTACCAGAATGTCCGGGTCAAGGATGTCATGACCCCCCTTGCCCGCCTGATCACGGCGGCTCCCACCACGACCATTGAGGAAGCGCGCCACATCCTTTACACCCACCGCATTGAAAAGCTTCCCCTGGTGGATGAACACGGTGTGCTGGCCGGCCTCATCACGGAAACGGACATCCAGAAGCGCGCCATGTTTGCAGACGCTTCCAAGGATGAACACGGCCACCTGCGCTGCGGCGCCGCCGTGGGTGTGGGCCCCGATTATCTGGACCGCGCCAAAGCCCTGATTTCCGCCGGAGCGGACGCCCTGTTCATTGACGCCGCCACAGGACACACGACCCGCGTGATGGACGTGGTTTCCAACCTCCGCAAGCTGACGGACCGTCCCATCGTAGCCGGCAACGTGGTTACGGCGGAAGGAGCGGCCGACCTTATCAAGGCGGGCGTGCAGGCCATCAAGGTGGGCGTGGGCCCCGGCTCCATTTGCACCACCCGCGTCATCTCCGGCGTGGGTATGCCCCAATTCACCGCCATTCAGGAGGTAGCCTCCGTAGCGCGTCCCGCGGGCGTCACCGTCATTGCGGACGGCGGCATCCGCTATTCCGGGGACATTGTGAAAGCCCTGGCCGCCGGCGCCGACCTGGTGATGCTGGGCGGACTGCTGGCAGGTACGGAAGAAAGCCCCGGCAAGGTGGTTCATTACCAGGGCCGTCACTTCAAGCAGTATCGCGGCATGGGCTCCCTGGGAGCCATGCGCCGCGGCTCCGGCGACCGCTACGGTCAGAACAGCTCCGGCAAGCTCGTCGCGGAAGGCGTGGAAGCGCGCGTTCCGTACAAGGGCATGCTGGCGGACGTGGTATTCCAGCTCATGGGCGGCCTGCGCTCCGGCATGGGCTATCTGGGCGCGCACAACCTGGAGGAACTTCGGGACAAGGCCCGGTTTGTTCAAATCACCTCCGGCGGGCTGAAGGAAAGCCATCCCCACGATATCACCATCACGGAAGAACCCGTCAATTATTCCTGTTAACTCCTCCCTCACATGGACGACAAGCACCTCGTAGCCGTCATTGACTTCGGCTCCCAATACACCCAGCTCATCGTGCGCCGCGTGCGCGAACTGGGCTACATGGCCAAGCTGTATGCGCTGGAAGATCTGGACCAGATTCACGAACCCGGCGCCGTCATCCTTTCCGGCGGCCCCAAAAGCACCACGGACGCGGACGCCCCGGACATTGACTTTGAATGGCTCCAAAGCCTGAATGTCCCCGTCCTGGGCGTGTGCTACGGCATGCAGCTGCTGAACATCAAGCACGGCGGCACCGTAAAAGCCAGCAACAAGCGGGAATACGGCCCCGCCGCCCTGCTGCCGGAAACCTGCGCGGGCCTGTACCGGGACATGTCCCCCTCCTCCCAGGTATGGATGAGCCATTCGGACACGGTGGACCATCTGGCGGAAGGCTGCCGCGTCATCGCCCGCAATGCGGAAGGCGTCCCCGTCTCCCTCCAATGGGGAGAAACCACCTTCGGCATCCAGTTTCATCCGGAAGTAACCCATTCCCATGAAGGGCGCACAATCCTGCGCAACTTCCTTTCCTGCGCGGCCAACCTCAAAAAATTCGACATCGGAGACTTTAAAAGGGAACTCATCCGGGAAATCCGGGAACGCGTGGGCGACAGGCAGGTGGTCTGCGGCGTCTCCGGCGGCGTAGACAGCACCGTGCTGGCCGTTCTGCTGCATGAAGCGGGCGTGAACATGCGCGCCATCTTTGTGGATAACGGCCTGCTCCGCAAAAACGAGGCGGAGGAAGTGCGGGCCAATTTCGCCCGCATGAACGTGGAAATTGAAACGGTGGATGCTTCCGAACGCTTCCTGGCGGCCCTGGACGGAGAAAGCGATCCGGAAAAGAAGCGCCGCATCATCGGAGGCCTGTTCATCGACGTTTTCTGGGATGCCGTGGGAGACGCGGAAATGCTCGCCCAGGGCACCCTGTACCCGGACGTGATCGAAAGCGCCTCCAACGCCAAATCCAAGGCCTCCGTCATCAAGACCCACCACAATCGCGTGGAACGCGTGCTGGAGCTCCAGGCGCAGGGGAAAGTACTGGAACCTCTGGCGGAACTGTTCAAGGACGAGGTGCGGGAACTGGGCGCCTCCATGGGCATCCCGCATGATATTCTGTGGCGCCACCCCTTCCCCGGCCCCGGCCTGGCCGTGCGTTGCCCCGGCGTGGTCACCAAAGAACGCCTGGACATCATCCGGGAATGCGATGCCATTTTCATCGGCAACCTGAAGAAATACGGCTGGTACGACAAAGTCTGGCAGGCCTATGCCGGCCTCATTCCCGTAAAAACGGTGGGCGTGAAGGGGGACGAACGCTCCTATGAATGGGCCACCAACCTGCGCGCCATCGTGTCGGAAGACGCCATGACGGCGGACTGGGTGGAACTCCCCCCGGCCCTGCTTAGGGAAACCAGCAACCGCATCCTCAATGAAGTAAAGGGCATCAACCGCGTCCTTTACGACATTTCCACCAAGCCCCCGGCTTCCATTGAGTGGGAGTAAAGCTTCCACACCCTGTTGACGGCCGTTCAGCAGGGTGCCTCCGCTCCTCCTCTCCGGTAACAAAAAATCAAGAAAGGAGAAAATAATGACTGAACTGGAAAAATGCATGGCGGGCGAATGGTATGACTGCCATGACAAGGTGTTTCTGGAATTCAAGAACAAGACGCACCGGCTCCTGATGAAATACAATTCCCTGCCTTACGACCATAAGGAGGAAAAGCGGCAAGTGCTGCAGGAAATGCTGGGCAGCGTCGGCGCCAAGGTATCCATCGGCCATTCCTTCATCTGCGATTACGGCCGCAACATCCATATCGGAAACAACGTCACCGTCAATACGGGCTGCACGTTCGTGGACTGCAACAGGATCACCATCGGCAACAATGTGCTGATCGCCCCTAACGTACAGATTTACACCGCTACGCACCCCATTGAGCTGGATGAGCGCCTTACTCCCGTGGAAACGGATGAAGGCGTTGAATACATCCGCCATACCTACG
>ULRK01045736.1_pt1 | contig 71168 bp, 64 predicted proteins | sample 1955341 | NCBI WGS metagenome assembly ULRK01 (sample SAMEA4835680, study PRJEB28245) | human gut metagenome | biome: gut microbiome; material: fecal sample | place: Denmark | collected 2008
TTAGAATAATAAAATTAAAATTTCAAAATTTTAATTTTTAGTTTAAATTTTAGATTTTTAGATTTTAAATTTGTGCAATGTTAAATTTATAATTCTAAAGCCAAACATTAAATATTTAAAATCGAACATTTGTATAAAACAACTTTTTACAAATTATAATGTATAATTTTATAAATTCACAAAACAAATTTAATGATCTAACTTATTATAATTATTTTATAAATAAGACACTCTAAAATCGTTTTTAAGCCATTTTTATATAAAGTCTAACAAGTTATACATTTATGATTAAATACCTAAATTTATAAATCTGATATTTATTATACAATTTTAGTAGAAATGCTGATTTTTAGGCATTTATTAAAAATGCTCAAAAATGGCTAAAAAAGCGACGCACGAGAATCGATTTTAAGACATTTTTATTTTTTAGGCATATAACTTGTTGTTTAAAAAATAAGGCAAAATACTGAAATATAAGGATTTGCGAATTTTTGAAAAAATAATCTAAACTTATATAATTTTTTTATAAAATATTAGGTTACAATAATGAAAAAAAATCCAACCAAGAATAAACACAAAATAATGAAGCATCAGAATCAATTTTAAGGAGTTTTTATATAAAAGTAATGTAGTTTATTGTATATAAATATAGCTAAACATAGCTTGTATCAAGGAATAGCTAAGTTTTGATGGGTGGGACTAAAATGCAGGTCCTATATATTTGTTCCTATCTCTTTTTGCACAAAACTTTGATTTTGTGCAATGTTTTATCTAACTATATATAGCAAAGTTTTGTCCTTTGCCTCTTCTCTATTCTCTTTAAAAAAATAAGAAATATATCTAATATAAATTACATATTTCCTATATTTTTAATACAACAACTAATCATTCTCGAGATTCTTTACTGTTATAAATATTTTTTAATTTAATCTATGTAATTAGGCTTAGCATGATCACAAATTTTCCAATTATTTATTTCATTTTTAGCAAATTAACAGTATTCTTCAGATTAACTATTTATAATTAATTTTATATTTTTATCGACAAATTACGACACATGTTTTTTATTTTGTTGTTGTATAATAAAAAAGATTAGTATGCAACTACTAATCTTCTAAATCGTTTTTTAATTGATTTAGGTCTATATCTAATATCTGGGCGATTGCTACCAATTCGAAGTCTTTTACAAGCAATTGATTCTTTTCTATTCGTAGTAATTCGTCCGTATTAATATAGATTCCATAGGTATCTAATAATTGAGATAACCTAACTTTACTCATACCTTTTTCTTCCCTTGCATTCCTTATTAGCGTGCCAGAAATGTTTTTCTTGTTGTTATATCTTTTTAGCATGATTAATGTTTCCTTTCGTTATTATCGTACAAGTATGTAATTATTTTATAACAAATCACTTTAAAATGTGCATAGTATAACGACGGATTTACCAAATAAATAGTACATTTTTGTCGAAATTTACCAAAAAAGAGATATTAGAAAGTAAATCTAATATCTCAATCACTATTTTACATTTAAGTTTATCTCATTTTGTTAAATATTTTATATATTTTTAAAGTTTTATCTTATTTTATATTCAAATATCCTTTTATTTTTTGTATAAATTCTTCATTGTTTTTTGTTGTCATCATTAAGTTGATTAGTTGTTCTGTTACTTCTGAAACTGGCTTGCTTGATAATGCTTTTCTTAAACCAAATACTGTTTTTAGTTCTTCTGGTGTAAGTAACTTTTCTTCTCTACGTGTTCCAGATTTATTTATATCTATTGCAGGGAATATTCTCTTCTCAGATAATGATCTATCTAAGTGTACTTCCATATTACCAGTACCTTTGAACTCTTCGAAAATTACCTCGTCCATTCTGCTCCCTGTTTCTACTAATGCTGTTGCAAGTATTGTTAAACTTCCTCCATTTTCTATATTACGGGCTGCTCCAAAGAATTTTTTGGGTTTATGTAATGCTGCAGGGTCTAAACCTCCAGAAAGTGTTCTTCCTGATGGTGGTATTACTAAGTTGTATGCTCTTGCAAGTCTTGTTATACTGTCTAATAAGATTATAACATCTTTACCATGTTCTGTTAGTCTTTTTGCTCTTTCTAGTACCATTTCAGCAACTTTTACGTGATGCTCTGGTAATTCATCAAATGTAGAGTAGATTACGTCTCCTTTGATTGATCTTTTCATGTCTGTTACTTCTTCTGGTCTTTCGTCTATTAATAACACTATTAATTCAATTTCAGGATGATTTACAGTTATGCTGTTTGCAATTTTCTTTAATAATGTTGTTTTTCCAACTTTTGGTGGTGCAACAATCATTCCTCTTTGACCTTTTCCAATTGGGCAGATTAAGTCTATCATTCTCATGGCATATTCTGTTGGAACAGTTTCTAGCTTAATTCTTTCTTCTGGATATATTGGAATTAAGTCATCAAATTTTCTTCTTTTATAAGCTTTTTCTGGGCTTTCTCCATTTACTTCTCCTACGAATATTAATGCAGGAAATTTTTCTCCTTCTTTTGGAAGTCTTGCAATTCCCTTTATTTTATCCCCCTTATCTAGTCTAAATCTTCTAATTTGAACTGGCGATATGTATACGTCTTTTGGGCTTGATAAATAATTTTCTCCTCTTAAAAAACCATAGCCATCTGGTAATACTTCTAATACACCTTGCGCTATAAAGTCATCTGCATTTGTAAGCTTATAAGCTAAGTCTGAATCATTTTTAGCATTTTCATCAATTTCATATCTTACATTGTTAGATGTTTTTTCAGTAATAGTATTCTCATTTCTTATATTATCCAAATTATCATTTTGACTTCCATTGTTATTTTCTACTGAATGAGTGTCAGCAACATTTAGTTTTTCATTTGAGACGTTCTCATTTAAATTATTGTTTTGTTTAGTTAAATCTGCGCTTTTACTATTACTATCTAAAATTTCAATAAGTTCGTCTTTCTTTAATTTTGTAACATTCTTTATTCCTTTTTCTTTTGCCATTTGGCGTAATTCCACTAATGTACAATTTGTTAAATCCATATTATAGTATCCTTTCTATATTTCCATGATTATGGAAGATGATTTGTGTATAATAATTATCTAAATAAAGCTAAGCTCTAATAAAATTAAAATAATCTATAATTATCTTAGATTAACTTTTTTGGTTTTTGCGTCATATATTTGTTTTGGAATTTATTAAGATTAAAATTTATTTCGATTAAAACCATATCTATTATATATTAAATTACCAAAAATTGCAAGAAAAGAGAGCAATTTTTTGCTCCCTTATTTGCTAATATCTATATAAACTCTTTCATTAGGTAAGTACATATCCAATTTTTCTCTTGCTACTTCTTCTATATATTCAGTTGAATTAACATTTTCTTTTGTTTTTTGTAATTCACTGTTAGTTTCTTTTGCGGTCTCAAGCTGTTCAGAATAAGTAGAAGCTTCAGATTTATATTGATTTAATGTTTTTTGTTGTGATATTAATGTTACGGCGAAATATATTAAAAATATTGCTATTATTATCTTTTTATAAATTTTTTTCATCTAATTATCTCCAAAATTCAATTTTTTTATATCTAATTATATATTTCTACATTATTTCTTAAAATCCTTTTTTATGTGTAAAAAATTTTTAATTTTTTTCGTTTTAAATACATTTTTCGCGTTTATTGTTAATATTTTGAATGGTTTTAAAATTAGGCTAAGAATATATTTTTTAAATAAGTACAGTAGTTTTCTTATTGGAAATGTAATAATCATGAATATTTTTATTATGGTGTTTTTTAATGTTGTAATTATCTTTACGTTTATTTTTATGAAATATTTGCTTATTGTAGATAAATATAAAACATTGCCTAATAGTAGGGCAAGAAATATGTAAAATCTTAGTTCTCCATTATTGAATATAAATATGATAAATATTAAGAAGATTCCAGTTATAATGCCAAATATGGCATCTTCTATGTATGTTACAAAATCGGGTGTTTTGAATGATTTTCTTAGTATTCTAAATATGTCAAAGAGTATTCCTATGGATATTCCGCAAAGTATGTATATTGCAAAATACTGCATTTGGCTGATTATTTCGCTATTCATATTTGGTTTTAATTCTCCTTCTAGTCACTAAGCTAAAACTTAATCTTTAAATACATTACAATATTTTATATATAAAATTGCATTTCATTATTGCAGAAAATATATAAAATTATTATATTGTAGTTATGAATTATTTTCTTTATTTAAAAATTTTACCTAATAAACTACCAGAATTTTTTTTGCCAATTTCATCATTACTGTAGCCCATATTGTAAATTTGACCTTCAATTATTACTTCTAAACTATCTATACTAAGCTTATTTATTCGCAAGTCCTCACCCTTTACAGTAAGTAGTCCTAATTGTGTTTCTACTATTACTATTTGGTCATCAAAGCTTAATACATCTACAACTCCTGTTATGGTTAACTTTTCTCTATTTTCTAAAATCAAATTTTGAATTACATTTCCATTATTTTGAGGCATGTTCTTTCTGTCGTCCATAGGCCTTTCCCCTTCCCCCATTTCATATATTTAATTATATTCGGGTCTTGTCTATTTTAGAACAGGTTTTAGTGGATTTTCTATTAGAACTACAACATAATAAATATAAGAACTAAATTAAAAATTTCTTTATGCAAAAAAATCAATTATAACTTTTCTACCAGAAAAAACTCTTATAATAATCCTTTTTTTAAAAGAGACTGGAAACTCGCCTTTTGAGGATTCCGAAGGAGCTCAAACCAAGATCGACATTTCGAGGCTTTAAAAAATGATTATTAATAAGAGTTTTATTTAATATATTTATGAATTTGAAGATGCGTTATATTTTAAATAACTGTCTATAAATCCGTTCAAATCTCCGTCCATTACAGCTTGAACGTTTCCTACTTCGTAATTTGTTCTATGGTCTTTTACAAGTGTGTATGGGCAGAATACGTATGAACGTATTTGGCTTCCCCATGCAATGTCCATTTGAACACCTTTTAAGTCATCTATAGTGTCTTTGTTTTCTTTTTCTTTTAAGTCAAGTAATTTTGATTTCAACATTTTCATAGCAGTTTCTCTATTTTGAATCTGAGATCTTTCTGACTGGCATGTTACGACTATGTTTGTTGGAATATGGGTAATTCTGATTGCTGATGATGTTTTGTTTATGTGCTGACCACCGGCTCCAGAGGCACGGTATGTGTCTACTCTTAAATCATCTGGATTTATATTAATTTCAACGTCTTCTGTTATTTCAGGCAATACTTCTAATGAAGCAAATGATGTATGACGTCTGCCACCAGCATCAAATGGAGAAATTCTAACTAATCTATGAACTCCCATTTCTCCTTTTAAGTATCCATACGCATATGGTCCAGATACAAGAAATGTAACGCTTTTTATTCCGGCTTCATCACCTGCTAAATAGTCTAATTCTTTTACTTCATATCCATTGCTATTTGCCCACCTGCAGTACATTCTGTATAACATTTCAACCCAATCTTGGGCTTCTGTACCACCAGCACCAGGGTGCAATGTTAAAATTGCATTGTTGTTATCATATTTTCCAGATAGAAGTGTTGTTATCTCAAGCTTTTCTATGTCTTTTTCGAGATTTTCTGTTGTGTCTAAAATTTCTTTTGCTTCTGAATCTAACTCCTCCTGTTTTGTACCTTCTTGAATTTCAGACTTTACTAATTCATTTAATTCTTCTATATATTCAAATGTTGATGATATTTTTTTGTAGTTTTCTGTTTTATTTTTAAGTTCATTTATTCTTTTTAAAATTCTACTAGAATTCTGTGAGTCTTCCCAAAAAGAAGGCTCTTCCGTCTGCTTTTCTGATGTGTGTAATTCTTTCTCTAAACTAGCAATGTCAAAGAGAGTCACCTACTTCTTTTAGTCTGTTTTTTAACAATTCTAGCTTTTTAGTATTTTCGTCTAAATCAATCATTTTATCACTATCCTTTCTTTAAGAAAATTTTACATTTCAATTTTTTAGTTCTTTTTTTGCCTCTTTGTAATCAGGCATATAATATTCCACCATGTTCCAAAATTGTTTCGAATGGTTCATATGTTTTAAATGGCAAATTTCGTGCAAGCATACATATTCTATTGCATGCCTGCTGTAAGCCATCAGGTTTTGATTTATGCTTATTTTTTTCTTTGAAGAACATATTCCCCATGTTGCTTTTAAGTTCTTTATACTGCATTCTAGCGGAGCTAAGCCTGTACGATTCTTCAAATCTTCCATTGCTGATGGAACTTCTTCTGTTGCAATGTACTTATATAATTTATCGATTAATTTTTTTACATTTTCTTGTTCATTTTCTTTACAATCTTTGTTTAAATCGCAATATAAATATTGATTATCCATATTAAGCTTATTTCTTTTGCTATCAACATACATTATTTTTAGTGTATATGGTTTTCCTAGCACCCTTACTGTGCTTCCGTCTTTATATATTGTATTTATTTTTCTCGATTGTTCTTGTAATTTTTTATTTATCCAGTCAGCTTTACTATTCACAACATCTTCAACATATTTAATTGAAGAACGAGGTGAAGTTTTTATTATAACTTCACCATCTTTTATTTGAATATATGTATTTTTTATTTTTTCGTACACTATTTTGCATTTTATATCATTTATAATATGATATTCTTCGTTTTTTTGTTTCAATTTGTACTCCTAATAATTGTGTATTTTTTGATTTATTTCTTTAATTTGTTTCTGCTTTATTATTTTTTCTTCTTTTAATAATGCTGCAATTTTATCACGATACTCGTCAGGAATATATTTAGGTTCTAAATTTCCTAAACGTAATTGTTTGTATAAGAACATTACGATATTTTTTTCGGAAATCTCGTTGTTTTCACTAGTTCGAACTATTTTATCTTTATTTTCATGTAATTCTTCTGTAGGCTTTGGAAGTGCTTCTACATCTTTGTTAAAGATTCTTTTAAAGAAGTTTCTTATGTTTGTAATAAGGCTCATATTAAAACCTATCCTTTCTCATATGCTAAAAATTATTTAATCTCTACCTTCATCTTTTGAAGGGATCGAATTTCTAAGTTCTGTGTGAATATTGATGATTCTTTCTTGTGCTTTTTTCAATTTTTCCATAAGAACCTGAATTGTATCTGTTAGTTCATTAACTTCAGTATTTAATTGTGTTATTTCATCTTCTAGTGCTTGTGCTCTTTCAGGAGTCATTGCTTGTACAGCATTGGTTTCTTGTACTTTTAATGAATTTTCTCGATTGTCCTGAATATTCGCTGCTTCATTTATTCTAGTTTGATCATTAATTGGATAATCAAATCCATCATCTAAGATTTCAGAACTCTCCATTTTTGCTTGTTGTTTAGCTATTCTTTTACTTGCAAGTTCATTAGCATACTTTCTGGCACCAGACTTCAACTCTGAGTAATCTGTAGTTTCTCCAGAATATAATTCAATGTATGCATATCCCTCAGAATAATCCTCTAGTGCTTCAAGAGCTTGCTCTTTTTTCTCCTCTTTAGGACTTTTTACTATAGCACTAAAAGGTTTAGTAATTTTCATAAAGATAATTAATTTTGCTATTTCGGCATCAATTTTTTCTGATGGAATTCCTTTTTGGAGCAGGGCCACAGTTATTTCAGGTTTTACATCTTCTATATATTGATTGATAGAGTAACTCGTTCTAACCAAAAAGCCATCTTTAAAATATTTAGGTAATTTTACGCCTAAACTTCTTGCTAATTTTCTAAGAGTCTTCTCATTCTCCTTCTTAATATCTATTGCTTTTGTATTGTTTTTATTTCCAACATATTTTGTTTTGGATTTTGATGGAGTATTCTTTATCTTCTTTTGCTCTTTTTCCTGTAATATAGCCTTTGTTTCAAATAGCCATTGTAGATTTTTTCCTCTCTTATAGGTAGCTTTTTGAAATTTGTCTTCGTATAAATGCTCCAATAATTTCATCTTTTCGTCGCTTAAATATTGAGGAAAAGACGTCCTTAAGCCTAATTGATTATATCTATCAATTCCATCGCATTGTGCCAATTCTTCTTTGCTCAAGCATCCATCATTCATATGTACCGAAAAAGGTTCCATATAATTTGGAAGAGAAAAAGATATAATGCAATTTGGAAAATTTCCTTCATCTCCAGTCTGTATTTTTCTGATTGAGACATCCATCAATGCGCCATGAGATTTTTCTTCTATTAATTTATGAACGCACCAGATTTTTATTTTAAACAATTCTTGTACCAAATGATTTGTTTGCCAATTTTGCATTCCTTCCACATTGGCACAAAATGCGTGTGCAAGTTGATTTGACAGGTACATAAAATTAGCATATTTTTCACTTTGGGAAATTTCCCTTTTTCCATTATTTCCATAAAATTGATTACTAAAATCAACATTAGAAAATCTAATCTCTTTTAATACATCTGGTAAAGCTTCGGGTTCAAGGTCCTTGTAATCAAGTGCATATTGGTTTAACGTTGATATAAGTGTTTGTTGAATGTCAAAAAAATCAGATTGTGATAGTATGTCAACTAAAATAGCAATATAATCTGATATATCTTGCTGTTCTAACCAACCCGTCTCTTTTAATCTTTTCAAGCTTCGTACACTATTAATTTCGCTAAGATTAGTAATTTCCCATTTTCTAGACAACTCTATTGTTCTTTTGGCCTCATTGGAATTTAACTCACCTATTTGGCTGGCAAATATCATTAGACGAATTAGTGTTTCTTTATTATATTCTGTTATATTCATGTTTTTAGCTGTCATTCGAGCTTTAAAATTTTTTCTCATTATGTATCTCCTAAATTATCTTTCGATGTCATTGTTTAAAGTATTCTTTATACTTCTATCAATTTTTTCGCAAGAAACCAATCTATGTAGTTCAGCTTGCACATTAGGAGGAAATTTGCTTATATCAATCCCCATACCTTTTAATTCCGAAATAGGCATTCCTTTTCTAATACATGCTTTCGCAACTTTTATTCTTTCGGCTCTGCTCAATTCTTTCATAACTAAATTCAATCCCTTCTAATTATATTTCAAATTTTTTCTGTTTTTCACATTCACTATCTAAGTCTGCCAAAGGATTATCTTCGACAGCATTTCTAACTTGTTGATCATCAACGTGAGTGTAAATTTGTGTAGTTGATATACTATCATGTCCTAATAAAACCTGTAGTGCTCTAATATCAACGTTTCCATACCTGTACATTAACGTTGCAGCAGTGTGTCTTAATTTGTGCACAGAATATTTATTTGTGTCTAAACCTGCCCTCAACAATTCTTGTTTTACAACATATTGAACTGTTCTATTGCTTATTCTTTCTAGTCTTTCACTTAAAAATAAAGCATTCTCTGATCCTTGTTTTATTCCTGTTTTAGGTCGTACTGCTAAGTAATTATCTAATGCACTCATACACGATTTATTTAAATATATAACACGCTCCTTGTTTCCTTTACCAGTTACATTCATTTTTGCTTCATCAAAATCTATGTCTTTAATATTTATTCCAACAAGTTCAGATAAACGCATTCCGCAATTTAAAAATAATGTAATAATTGCATAATCACGTTCCTTATTTCTCGTATCTTCGTTGTTCGTAGCAGCTAAAAGCTTTTTACTTTCCTCTAAAGAAAGGTATCTAGGAACACGAACTCCTATTTTAGGTGATTCTAAATTTAATGCTGGGTTGTGGTCCATTGGCTTTGCAGCCTTTTGCGACATATATTTGAAGAACACCCTAATACTAGCCGTTTTTCTAGCTCTTGTTGCTGGTTTACTTTGGCAACTATTGGCCAAATAAAACAAATATGCATGTATATCATCTAATTTAATTTTGTTTAAATCATCAATGCTCATATTATGAATATCTATTGTGTCAAAATTTTTCTCATCTGTCAATTTTAAATGATACATCATATATTTCAAAAATCTATTTAAATCATAATTGTACTCTTTTACAGTTGCCGGCGATTTGTTTAAAATTGAAGTAGTATAATCTAAAAAATTATTTAAAAATTGTGGGTTTCCATCTGTATTTATCATTTTTATTGGTCCTTTATTTTCTATCAATTTTCGGTATTTATAACCATTTATATTATAAGTCTTTTAGAAAAAAAAGACAACATTTTTGTTCACTAAAAATATTTTTTGGATAAAAAAATGATTTATAAACAGCAACGGAGCATCCGTAGAATCGAATACTCCGTTGTTGCAACATGTAAATGCAAATTAGCACATACTTGTTTTCAGTTGATTAACTTATCGGCAAACTCACATATTTTTGTTTTCCAATATTTTCCGTCACGAGAATGTCTTACTTGGCTAAGCAAATACTGCATTGCTTTACTATCTATTACTTGATTTGCTTTGTTGCCAATAGCGTATCGAAATTGATTTGTAGATCCTTCTGGTGGAACCACGAGCAGAATATGTCCCTCATCTTCCACTGTTAGATAGTACTTGTGAACAGCCGCACCATCAGACCATTTATCAGAAGAGGCTATAATAATCATCTGAATATTGGTCTTCTCACGCAGGTATTCCAGTCCTTGAATTAATTCTTCTTGGTTAGAAAAAATATTATCATCATGCAAATATTGCACAACTTCATACTCTCCATCAAGTGGACTTTTTCCACCAATATCGGAATTAGGAAATATAGTTGTTAAAATTCCATATATAAATAAACATACCAGCGTACAGCACGCAATGAAAAGCGCAATATCTACATCATACCGAAATTTTCGTTCTACAAAATCTTTTAATCGTTTCATACACAGTTCATCTCCTGTTACATGTTTCCCATTGGTTTCAAGAAGTTTTTGAACTTTCCATCAGTTTGTCAGCGAATCCACATAGTTGCCTGTTCCATTCATTACTATCTCGAGAATCTTCCACTTGTTTTATAAAGTACTTAATTGCTTTATCATCTATTACTGTATCGGCTTCATCTCCAATTGCATAATAAAACGGGTATTTCGAGCCTTCAGGCGGTACGATAAGCAACACATGTGCTTCGTCTTCCACTAAAAGATAGTACTCTTCAACGGCTTTTTTATCAGACCATTTCTCAGAAGAAGTCATTACAATCATCTGAACATTAGTCCTTTCTTTCAGGTATTCCAGACCTTGTAATAACTCGTCTTGATTTGAAAATACGTCGTCATCATGCAAATATTGCACAACTTTGTAATTGCCTTCGAGAGGTTTCTTGTCACCGATATTATCACTAGATAAAAACTTAAAAATTACAGCTACTATGATAACAATTAGGAAAGTACTCATCAATAGTATAGCACCTATATTGTCGCTATCAAATCCTCCATTCCAACTGCTTCTGTGATAGTGGGTATGCGAATGAATCCGAGCTCCTCCAGAATGTCCACCGTGTGCCATAATAGTCTCCTTTCGTTTGAAATTGTTAATAAACTATTTTCATTTTGACAGACGATCCAGATTTTTGAACACTAATCAACCGTTTCATGAGCTTTCCTCCTAAAAATAATTATTTTGTGTAGAGTATACTTTATACAGCTTGCAAAAGGCAAGATATATATTAACATAACTATTTTACTACATTTCTGCAATTTTAGCAACTATTTATTTCTGTGTTCATATGCTGATTCATAGGTCATGAACCAACTGCCGATGTGTACCTTTGTATATGGCTTTTCATTCTTTCTAATATCTCCTAATTTATTAAAAGCTATAACTTTGTATCCCAGTCCTATATATTCTACAGTTCCACCATCTAAAAAAGCACCAATCTTTATACAAAATAAAGGCTTTTTATCTTCATTTGCTCGAGTTTTATCAACAGTATAAAATATAATTACTAATATTACCAACACAATTAGTATAATTAATTCTATCTTTTTACTTTTTTTCATGAAAATACCTCCATTTTTTCTAAATAAGGGAGTTATTTTGTAATCAAATCTTTCGTATCTCTTGCTATCATTAACTCTTCGTTTGTTGGAACTACCCAAACTTCTACTTTTGAATTTGGAGAAGATATTCTTCCTTCATCTCTAAATTCATGGTTCTTTGCTTCGTCTATTTCTACTCCGAAGCATTTTAAGTTTTCACATATTCTTCTTCTAGCATTGTATTGGTTTTCTCCAATTCCTGCTGTGAATACGATTGTATCTAGTCCACCAAGTGAAACTATGTATTGAGCTATGTATTGTGCTACTTTGTACGCATAAGCACTTATTGCAAGTTCTGCTCTCTTGTTTCCTTTTGCAGCTTCAGCTTCTATATCTCTAAAGTCTGCTGATACTCCTGAAAGTCCTAATATTCCTGATTCCTTGTTTAATATTAATTCCATCTCATCTGGTGTTAAATTTTCTTTTTTCATTAAGTATGTTACTATTGATGGATCCAAATCTCCAGAACGTGCACACATAGGTATTCCTCCAAGTGGAGTTAGTCCCATTGTTGTATCAACGCTTTTTCCGCCTTTAACTGCACATAAGCTTGCACCTTGTCCTAAGTGACATACTACTGTTTTTAACTCTTCTACTGGTCTTCCTAAAAGTTCTGCAATTCTTGCTGAAACATATTTATGAGATGTTCCGTGGAATCCATATTTTCTTATTCCATATTTTTCATAATATTTGTATGGAATTGGGTATGTATATCTTTCCTCTGGAATTGTTTGATGGAATACTGTATCAAATACTGCTACATTTGGTTTGCCTGGCATTGCTTCCATAGCAGCTCTAATTCCTGTTATAGCAGCCTTGTTGTGAACTGGTGCTAAAGCTGCACATTCATCAATTTTTGCTATTACGTCTTCATCAATTATAACTGATGAGCTAAACTTGTCTGCTCCTTGAGCAACTCTGTGTCCAATTCCGTCAATTTCAGCTAGACTCTTTATTGTATTGTATTTAGGGTCTAATAATAATTCTGTCATAAAATCGATTGCTTCTTTATGTGTTTTTACAGGATGATCAAATCTAAATTTTTCTCCATTAACTTTATGAGTAACAAAAGATTGCTCTCCTATTCTCTCATAAGTTCCTTTTGCCATAACCTCTTCTGTGTCCATGTCTATTAATTGATATTTTAGTGATGAACTACCACAATTTAAAACTAATACTTTCATTTTTTGTCCTTTCTTTTTCGCCCAATAGGGACGCTCCTTTTTGGGCGAAGTTAATATTTATTTTACAAGTTCCATTGTTTCTCTTGCTATCATTAGCTCTTCGTTTGTTGGAACTACCCAAACTTTTACTCTTGAATTTTCACTCGAGATTTCTTTTTCTGTGTCCCTTACAGAGTTGTTTTTATCAGGGTCTAATAATACTCCCATAAATGTTAAATGACTACATATTCCGGCTCTAGAAATTGGACCTTTTTCTCCTACTCCCGCTGTAAATGTTATTACATCTACTCCGTTCATTGTAACAGCCATTTTTGCTATGTATTGAGCTATTATGAAGTCATATTCTTTTAGTGATGAAATAGCTCTTTCGTCTCCTTGTGCTATTGCTCTTTCTACGTCTCTGTTGTCTGATGATATTCCAGAAAGTGCTAATAATCCAGAACGCTTATTTAATATTTCATCAATTTGAGCAGGATTCATATTTTCCTTAGACATCAAGTATGTTACCACTGATGGGTCTAAGTCTCCAGAACGCGAGCCCATTGCAACTCCTCCTAATGGTGTAAGCCCCATTGTTGTGTCTACGCTGACTCCGTTTTGAATAGCACATAAGCTTACACCTTGACCTATGTGGCAATTTATTATTTTTAGTTCTTCTATTGGTTTTCCTAGTAATTTTGCAATTTCTAATGAAACATATTTATGAGATGTTCCATGGAATCCATACTTTCTTATTCCATATTTTTCGTAGTATTCATATGGAATTGGATATAAATATTGTTCTTTTTTTAAAGTTTGATGAAATGCCGTATCGAATACTGCAACATTAGGCTTACCTGGCAAATTGACTTCACAAGCTTTTATTCCTTGTAAATGTGCTGGGTTATGAAGTGGTGCAAATCTAACAGCATCTTCAATTCCTTTTTTTACCTCTTCTGTTATAATACAAGATTTTTGGAACTTTTCCCCACCATGAACAATTCTGTGTCCTATTGCAGCTATTTCATCCAAACTCTTTATAACAGGATATCTTTCATCTGTAAATTGTTTTAATACAAACTTAATAGCCTCGCCGTGGTCTCTGGCAATTACATCATATCTATACTTTTCGCCATTAACCTTATGCGTTACAAACGAATCGTAACTGCCTATTCTTTCAAAATAGCCTTTTGCAATTACCTTTTCATTCTCCATATCTATAAGCTGATATTTAAGAGAAGAACTGCCACAGTTTAAAACTAAAATTTTCATAAATTACCTCCATTTCGTTATTTCACAATTTTTTATAAGATTTTCGCCCAAAAAGGGGCGTCCCTATTGGGTTATTTTTTGAGCCTGTACTGCTGTTATTGCTACAACTCCAGCAATATCTTGACTTGAGCAACCTCTTGATAAGTCGTTTACGGCTTTGGAAACACCTTGGCATAAAGGTCCATATGCTTCTGCGTGTCCGAATCTTTGTGTTAGTTTATAGCCGATGTTTCCAGCGTCCAAATCTGGGAATATTAATATATTTGCTTTACCTTGTAGAGGGCTTCCTGGTGCCTTTCTTTCGGCTACTTCTGGAATAATTGCAGCATCTAACTGAATTTCTCCGTCACATATTAAATCTGGCTCTTTTTCTTTTAATAATTTTGTTGCTTCTATAACTTTATCTGTTAATGGCGAATGTGCACTTCCATGTGTTGAATACGAAAGCATTGCAACCTTTGGTTCGTCTCCAATTAGCTCTTTAAAACTCTTGCTTGATGATATTGCAATCTCAGATAAAGCATCTGCATCTGGATATTCGTTTAATCCAGAATCTGCAAATATAAATACTCCATCATCTCCAAATTCTTTGTCTGGCAATACCATTACGAAAAATGCAGATACCAATTTTGTTCCAGGTGCAGCCTTCAAAATTTGAAGAGCAGGTCTTAATGTATCTGAAGTTGGGTGTGATGCGCCAGAAACAAATCCGTCAGCATCTCCTTCTTTTACCATCATTGTTGCAAAGTATCTGCTATTTGTTTTCAATAGCTCTTTTGCTTGGTCTAAAGTCATACCTTTATTTTTTCTTAATTCGTATAAGTCGTTAGCATATTTGCTAAAATCTGCAGAAGTTGCAGGATTTACAATTTGAGCTCCATTTAAATTTATATTATTTTTTTCAGCTAATTCATTTATTTCTTGTGGATTACCTATTAAAATAATATTAGCAAAGCCTTCCTTTAGAACTATTTCTGTTGCCTCAAGAGTACGTAAATCTTCACTCTCTGGAAGCACAATAGTTTTAATGTCTTGCTTTGCTTGCATTTTCATTTTTTCTATAAATGTCATGTTTATTTTTCCTCCTATCAGTACTTAACTTTTGACATCTATATTATATATTCAAATTGTGTAAAGTACAAGAGAAAAATTACATAAAACTTCTAATATCGGCTTAATTTTCTAGTAATTTTTTTCATTTTAGCAGTTTATTATGTTATAATATTTATATAATTAATATAATGAGGTTTAAAATGATTTTAGAATACACAAAAAATAATGATAATTATAATACCGTAAGGCAAGTTGTTACTGGAAAATTTAATATTTCGTACAACCTTCTACTTAAATTAAAAAAGAATAACAAAATTTTATTAAATGGAACTTCCACATATCTAGATAAAGAGATTTTTAATGGAGATATTATTACTATTAATATTGATTTTGAAGAAGATAATTCTAATATTGTACCAACTAAAATGGATTTGTCTATTTTATATGAAGATGAATATTTACTCATAATAGATAAGCCTGCTGGAATTCCAGTTCATCCATCTATAATTCATTTTGAAGATAGTCTATCTAATGGAGTAAAATATTATTTTGATACAATAAATCTTCATAAAAAGATTAGACCTGTAAATAGATTAGACAGAAATACTTCTGGAATTGTTATATTTGCTAAAAACGAATACATTCATGATATGTTGTCTAAGCAGATGCAAAATAAGCAATTTAAAAAAGAATATATTGCTATATGCAAAGGTGTATTTGATAAAAAACAAGATACAATAAATGCTCCAATCGCACGTAAAGCAGATAGCATAATAGAAAGATGCGTCTCTCCTAATGGAGATGTTGCAATAACTCATTATTCAGTTTTAAAAGAATTTTGTAAAAATAATGAGGCCTTTTCTGAAGTTTTAGTAAATTTAGAAACTGGCAGAACACATCAAATAAGAGTACATATGGCATATATTGGGCATCCAATCATTGGAGATAGTTTATATGGCAATGAGTCTGATTTAATTACTAGACAGGCCTTGCACGCTTATAAGGTTGAATTCGTTCATCCAATTACAAATAAAAAGATGGAAATTCAATCAGTCATACCAAAAGATATGGGGATTTTATTAAATTAATTTTTCAAGACTAAAAGACTGAAAATTTTGCAAAATTTTAAAGACTGGAAATTTTAATTAGTTTCCAGTCTTTATATCTTCTATTAATTTTAGTACATCTTTGCTATTTGAAAATGCCATGTCTGAATTTGTAATTTTGCTACTTACTTCTTTTCCAAACCATTTTGGAAGTTCTGTGTTATATGCTTGCTCTTCGCTCGAAAACTCTATTTCGGCAAATACAACGCCTTCATAAATTCCGTGAAATACGTCTAGTTCGATCTTTAAATTATCCATGTATGGAATTATGTATCTCGTTTTTTCTATTGTATTATATTTAGAATTAAGCTGTTTTCTTAATTCTGCATAGTCCTCTTCTGATATTTCTCTTTCTATCTCATTTACACTTATTCCTACTTTTGCTGTTTTTATTGTATATTTAAATTTTTTTCCTTTTGCAGTTTCTATTTTTCTTATTCTTACTACCGAAAATTTATCTATATATAAATAGTCCTGAGCCATTTTTTTATATTCATATTCTTCCAAGTTTATTCCATTTAAATCATTTACTAAAAATTTTCTTTCTATTTCCATTTTCTATATCCTTTCAAATATAATAAAACGCAGGATTTTGACAAGACCCTGCAAACTTGTTTGATCATGTTTAGAACATATCTTTTATGTGTTCGAAGCTCTTGTACTTCTTCATCATTTCGATAATGTTTTTGGGAATTTGGTTCTGTACCTCGAAAAGTCCCATACTATCCATGAGTTTCATCTCTTTGACTAATGTTGAAACGCTCTCATCAGGAGAATGAATTTCATTGATGTAAAACACCATGAAAGTTCCTTCTCTTTTAAAGTATTCGTCCCCAGTTTGCTTGCCATCTTTATCGACGACAACCAGCCTTTGATGTAAGTTTTCTCTTCCCAGTTCTGCTGTGTCAAAAGCATATGCAATGTACGAAAACTTAAATCTTGCTCTGAGGTTCTGCTTAAGCGAAACCACTTGAAGGCAAAAGTTCTCATAAGTGATATTACTCTTGCCAATCAGCAACAACACACCATAGTTTCCATAGAAATCATTGTACATCCGAGAAATCGGAATAATATACTTCATTGATTCCGGCTGTTCAACATGCAGAGCCATATTCAATGTTTCATAATCTCTAATTGCATATTGGCCTATGATAGTATATTGCTGTTTTTCAATCTCATTAACAATTACCTTGTAGTGTCTAGCAGCATTGGGCTTTAAAATTAAATAGCTTACTTTAAGCTCTTTAAAATCAAGCTTTTGATGCTTTTCAATTACTGCTAAAACCTCTTCTCTAGTCAAAAAAGGTCACTCCTTCGTGTGATACATGATCAATCAACATCTCATCAATTTATTTAAGACGTCGGCCTTGGGATTTACAAATCGAATTTCTCGTTGTCGTATGCAGTGCTGTAATACATCTTGCCTTTGTCACCATTGTCCTTGCGGAACTTGACACCAATTTTGGAAATATGTTCACCAATACACTCGCAAAACGCAACATATGCGCCTTCCTTTTTTACAAGTGCTTCCACCATTTGTTCCCGTTTTTCTTCAGAATATTCCGGGAATTCTTGACAAATAAGCTCTTGCAATCTTTTCTTATCTTCGCAACTAATCATATTCGTGTACCTCCGTTGCAACTAAAAAAGTGTGTCAACTTGCAGAGCCTATTATAGCATACTTTTGAGCTATTGTAAAATATAATTTTAAAAATGACTAAAATTTTCTTTGTCAATTATACTAAAATAGAGCAAACATCTAAATGCTTACTCTATTGCCAGCCATACTTACCTAATTATTTAAGTTTTACCTCCTTAGAAATGGTTCCTTCCGGGACGTAGAAAATATATTTTGTTTCCTCCGTTCCCAGTGCAAAAGTCCAAATAGTTCTCTTGCCTTCTCTTTGGTACACCCTAACTACAGCTTTTTCACAATTAGGATCCTCCACTTCTTCTACATCTTTTCCAACAAGTGTCTGCGTTTTGTAAGTCTTACCAGTTTCAGTACCAAATTCCGAATCAATCTCATACCGATATGTGTACGCATTGTCAGCAGAAAGTGATACATATATAATTCCTACTCCTCCAGAAGCTAAACTGTTTGAAAGAGTCACAAGTTCAGTTTCTTGGGTTAACTCCCACTCGTTGAAACCGTTTACGGGCACGACAACACCTATAGTACAACCTACCAGTACTACAACAAAACAAATTCCTGTTGCAATCATGTGTATGAATGGACTATCGGTCAACCATGCTATAATCAGTACAAAAACAAAAACTATAGCAATTGCGATAATGATTGTAAGCATACCATTCTCCTTTGTGTTTTTACGTTTCTAAGCGGGCATTAGAAACAGAGGTTTTAAAGTTTCGAACTGCTACAAATTATAACACAGATATCCCATTATTTCAATATATTACATTTTTGTTACAGGGTTATTTTTCTCTTTGCAATGCCTTTTTGACATTATGCATAAAAAAAACAGTATGCTAATCTGCATACCATATAATTATTAATTTAAAATTAAAGAGTAAATCTGTAAGCCGGGTTCTGTCTAGAATGGCCATTTATCTATTACATATATTACTACATGTCTCAAGCCACCAAATTAAGAAGATGACGAGCAGTCTTATCCTTCTAGTCTCGGTGTTGCTCCAGATGGGGTTTACACAGCCTAGTATGTCACCATACCAGCGGTGAGCTCTTACCTCGCCTTTTCATCCTTACCTTACGGCGGTTATTTTCTGTTGCACTTTCCTTAAGGTCGCCCTCACTGGACGTTATCCAGCATCATTGCTCTGTGGGGCCCGGACTTTCCTCGTACGCTGCCTTTCAGCCTTGCTATACGCGACCATTTAATTTACTCCTTTTCTATTGTACCGCAATTTCAAGTAAAAATCAATGTTTTAGCATTATTTTTAAAGATTATCCAGCTCTTCTATTAAATTAATGTATTTTAAGTAGAATATATCTACATTTTTATCATTACTTGATTTTATTAGTTCTTTAAGTAATACATAAGCTTTATTTATTTTTGTTTTTCTCATTGTTGATAAATTTTCCTTCATTGTCATTAGCTCTGTTAAGTCTGTTTCTGCCTGTCCCAGTAATTTTAATACATCATCCCACCTGTCTGTCTCTACTATTGAATATGCAAATATGATGTTGGACTTAACGTTTTCCAGTTTAGATTTTGCTGTATCACTCGAAATTTCATTAGTATATTTTGGAATTAGACTATACATATTTGCTAAGCATATCGCGGAATTTACTTTATTTTTTTCCTTTAACGACACCATTAAATTATCTAGATTAGTATTGTAAGCTAAAATATTTTCACTCGTAGCATTCATAGTATTTAAGTCTAAGGTTATTGTTGTCCAAGACTTATATAAATTCTCTGCTTGATTTTGCAGTTCATTCCAGTCAATGTCTGAAGTGTTTCGTAGTAGCACTGCATTATTTTGAATTTGATACTTTTCTGTACTGGCAGACGAATCTCCTGTACTTCCAGAGCCTTGTTCAGAATTACTACTGCCAGAAGAATCCGTACCTCCCATTTTGCTACCATTGCTATTGGAGCTACTTTCTTCCCCACTTTTACTATTATCAGTCATAATATTCTGTGAAGAAATCTCTACTGATGTCCTTTTTGCATGAATTTCATCACTAGTCTGTAAATTATTCAATTTATTTACCATTGCAATCATCGTTTTATCTAAATAATCAATTTCTGAACTGAGTTTTTCATTCAAATTCGTTTTTTTATTATTAACAGTTACAACAACAGTAACCGCAATTATTGCAACCATTATTATTAACGCAAATATGCTAATTAACCAATTCTTACTTTTCATATTTAAAAATCCCTTCAATTTTCTTTTAATATAAATTTCCCTAAATTGCTCTATTTTATTCTATATATTGTAAGTATATATTTTTTTAATAATCAAATAATAATTTTAGAATTTACAAGAAAGGATTTAATCAGTAAAATAGAAATATTTTTATAAGATTAATTTGAATAAATTATGCATCCCACAATAAAATTTTATAGTAATAAAGATGGAGAAATTTTCAGATTTCTCTCAAAATATTATGACATAAATGAAAAAATTTCGCAGAATTTTGATATATATTATCATTCCTTAGAATGGCAAAATTCATACGAAAATCCGATTGAAATTGCAACTATTTTAGGAGTTTTTGCCGATAATATGGATAGATATGAAATGGCAATGTGGCTCTGCTTAGATAAAGGGTATTATATAAAAATAACACCTAATAATGCAGATAGCATCATTAGGTATTTATACGAGAGATTTCCTTATTAATTTATTCACTCTTTTTAGCTCTTGTCATTAGCATTGTCACAGCTTTTCTTGGTTCTAGTCCATTATATAATACATCATAAACCGCATTTACAATTGGCATTTCTATGTTATATTTTTTTGATAATGCATATGCGACTTCTATGTTGTCTATGCTTTCTATTACCATTCCGATTTCTTTTCTTGCCTGTTCAACTGTATAACCTTTTCCTATAAGTCTGCCGGCTCTTCTATTTCTACTGTGTTCGCTCATGCATGTTACAATTAAATCTCCTAATCCAGATAAACCATAGAAGGTGTCATGTTTACCTCCCATTGCCATTCCAAGTCTTGTTATTTCAACTAATCCTCTTGTGATTAATGCAGCAAAACTGTTGTCACCTAAATCAATTTCTGTTGCAATTCCTGCACAGAAAGCAATTATGTTTTTTAATGCTCCTCCAAGTTCTACACCAATTACATCATCTGATGTATATACTCTCATCTTCTCATTCATGAATGTTTCTTGTACTAAATTGCGTACTTCTTCATCTTTTGAAGCTATAACAATTGCTGTTGGTATTCCAACCGAAACTTCTTCTGCATGGCTTGGCCCAGAAAATATTCCATATTTTGAATTTGGCATTTCTTGTTCTATAATTTGACTAAGTGTACATAGTGTTTCAGCTTCAAAGCCTTTTGCACACATTATTATTGGTTGATTTGTTACATAATCCTTATATTTTTTTATCGTTTCTCTAACAAATTTTGAAGGTGTAACATGTAATATCATGTCTGTTCCTTCTACTACTTTTTGAATGTCTGTATAACATGTAATGTTGTCGTTTATTCTTACATCTGGCAAGAATTTGCACTTTCTTTCTATGTTAATATTGTCGGCTTCCTCTTGCATAAAAGCCCATAATTTTACGTTGTGTCCTATATTTGATAAGTGCATTGCCAATGCAACACCCCATGTTCCACTTCCTATTATCGCGATGTTTTTCATAATAAATTCCTTCCTTCTGTTTTTTTATAATTATAAAAGCCCTATGACGGAATTAATTTTTGATGCAATCGGACATAATTTCTTGGTCGGAGCTCCTTCAGACTCCTCAAAAAGCGAAATCATGCCTCTGCACAAAAAATACTGATTCCTATAGCGGGCTTATACATTTAATTTAGTTCTTATTTTGTTCCTTTAAAACTTAGTTTATTTTCTTTTCCTTCTAATAGTCTTTTTACGTTTGATCTATGGTTGAATACTACTAATATAGCCATTATTATAGCAAATATTACATAATTTCCTGGTACTAAGTAATTTTCATGAATGAATACTGTTAGTACTGGAAATAGTATTGCAGCAGCTATTGAGCCTAATGATACAAATCTTGTTAATGCCATTAATATTAATGCAAATACCAAGCAAATTAATCCTATTTGCCAGTTGATTATTAATAGTACACCTAGAGATGTAGCAACACCTTTTCCACCTTTAAACTTGAAGAATACTGGAAAAGTATGACCTAATACAACAAATATTCCTGCTAATTGAACTAATAAGCTTGAATCTGTATCTTTTACAATTTTTCCTGCTATAAAAGCAACTAAAACTGCAAATACACCTTTCAAACAATCACATAAAAGTGTTAAAGCTGCAGCTTTTTTGCCAACTGTTCTTAGTACATTGGTTGTACCTGCATTTCCACTTCCCTTTTCTCTTACATCAAATCCAGCTAATTTCTTGCTGAATATTACCGAAAAACTTATACTTCCTAATAAATATGCTATAATTGAAACAATAATATATGTTGCCATAAATAATCACAATCCTTTCTTATAAGTCATAATCTATTACAATCAGACCTTGTTTTTTCTTATTTAGTATTACTCTTTTCATTTTTCTCTATTTTTTCTCTTGCAATCATTCTTATTGGAGTTCCAACAAGTCCGAACTCTTTTCTAAGTTGATTTACTAGATATCTTTCGTATGAAAAATGGAACAATTTTTTATCATTTACAAATACTACAAATGTTGGTGGCTTTGTAGAAGCTTGTGTCATGTAGTATAATTTTAATCTTCTTCCCTTGTCTGTTGGTGGTTGAACAACAGCTATTGCCTCTGCTAATACTTGGTTTAATACAGATGTTGAAACTCTTAGTGCGTTTTGGTTTGCAACATTGTTTATCATATCGAATAATTTTTCTACTCTTTGACCAGTTTTTGCTGATATGAATAGAATTGGTGCATATGATAAATATGGTAATTTTAAATATACATCTTTAGTGTATTTTTCTAAAGTTCCATTTTGTTTATCATATTCATCCCACTTGTTTATTGCTATTATAACACCTTTTCCTGCCTCATGAGCCTCTCCTGCAATCTTTGTATCTTGCTCTGTAACGCCTTGTGTTGCATCAATCATTAAGATACAAACATCGGCTCTTTCTATTGCAAGCAAAGTTCTTGCAACACTGTATTTTTCGATTTTTTCATCTATTTTACTGTGTCTTCTAATTCCTGCAGTATCAATAAAAACATACTTTCCATGAGAATTTTCAAATTCAGAATCTATTGCATCTCTTGTGGTTCCTGCCATATTGCTTACAATTAATCTATTTTCTCCAAGAATTTTGTTAATTAATGAAGACTTTCCTACGTTTGGCTTTCCAATAACAGCAACTTTAATCTGAAGATTGTCATCTTCATTTTCTTGTTTTGGAGGCAATTTGTCATATATCTCGTCCAAAACATCTCCAATTCCTATTGCATTTACAGAAGAAACTCTGAACGGATCTCCTAATCCTAAATTATAAAATTCATAAATTTCAGGAGCATTCTTTCCATAATTATCTGCCTTATTGCAAACCAAAATTACTGGCTTCTTAGACTTTCTAAGCATTAATGCGATTTCTGTATCTGCTGATGTAATACCTTGCTTTGCATCAGTCAAAAATATAATAACATCTGCCATAGCAATAGCAATATCAGCTTGTTCTTTCATTTGAATAGAAATGTCATTAGAATCGTCAAACTCTATTCCCCCTGTATCTATTAATGTAAAACTTCTACCTCTCCAGTTAGCTTCGCCATAGACTCTGTCTCTTGTAACACCTGGAGTATCTTCTACTATTGAAATTCTTTTTCCAACTATATAATTAAAAAATGTTGATTTTCCTACATTTGGTCTACCAACAATTGCAACCATTGGTTTTGACATTTTTTCACCTTCTTATAAAATTAATTTTTCAAATTACATTATGTATTTTACTATAAAATACATAAAATGACAAGCTTTTGTTTTAAATAAAATTAAAACGAGATATATCTTTATACCCCGTTTTAACTTTAGATTTTTCATATTTAATATTATTTCACTTATCACTATTATCATTGCACTTATTATAGAAATAGCACTTGCTACAATCATCTCATTTGTTCCGGTGTACTTCACATTTATTTTTACATTTTGTTCATACAGTGCTGGATTGATTTTTATTTGTACAAATCCGCTGTCTGATTCTGTATATTCAATTTCACTGCCATTTGCATACACTCTATATCCTAAATAATAAATATATGGTAGTTCTATTGTAAGTTCCGCTTCTGTCTTATTATTTTGATTGCCCGCTTCTTGCTCATTTTTCATGTTTGTCAATTCAAATTCTAAGTTTGTCCCATTTTTGTTGTAATTTAATATTTCCGCTTCTCCGCTCATTATTATTGGTTCATCTTTTCTATTTGCAATATAAGTATTTAATACTTTAAATGCCTTGCTTGGTAAATATTCCATGCTTGCCATTCCAGCATGAACTCTTCCAGTATTTTCAGTTACTCGTACTCCTTCTATCAATCTCTCTTCATTAGTAGACAATCCATACTCCAATTTGCTATTATACGGAATCAACAATAATGTTGAAATAATAGTTAGCACAATTACATCGAATATCTTAAAGTTCTTTATTATAATCCCATAATTTATTCCTGCTACAAAGGCGAAGAAGAATGCTGTAAATTCATATAGTCTAAACGTAAATTGTATCATTTTAAATATGCTTGGTAACTTTTCGAATGGAAAGAATGTTAATGTCATTATGGTTAAAATAATTCCAAATGTCAAAAACAGTACATATGTTCTCTTATACTCTTTTTCTATCCTTTTCCACACTATTGGTGTTAAAACAAGTCCTAAGACTGTAACCAATCCTATAGCATAAATCATTTGTTGGTCTTTACTAGTATAGAACAACTGATAAAATTCTGTTTTATAGTATTCTAGCTTGTTTCCTACTTCCATACGTCTTGGAACGAATACCTCATAGCTTGTAGCATTATGATGTTGTAGCAGTCCTACCCAATAGAAGCTTGTTATTAGTAAAATACATACTAGGCTTATAACTAGTGCGCGTATGACCTTAACGCTTTTTAGCTTTTTAATATTAAATATCAAATATAATAGGCATATTATTGCCATGTACATAGTAATAACCGTATGTGTTAGTATTAGTCCTACCGTTCCCCATATTAGCTTAAACGATAACTTTTCTTCTTTTAGTACAGAATACAAGCCATCAAATATTATCGGTATAAACATAAAAGATGCAAGTTCTGCTACCGCAATTCTTATGTACATGTCTGTTATCCTGTATGGTGCAAGTACATATAAAATTGATGATAACAGTGAAACATTTTTATTTTTGGTTACATTCATCATAAATGTATACATAGTAATTCCAGATAATAATGTTACTGCAAACATAAATATCTTTAGACAATTTGTAAATGTAAAATTGAATATCTTAAAGATTAATGGAACATATGCTGTTAATGGACTATAAAATATGTTCCATGAGTATCCAAAATTATTGCAGAAACTAGCCATTATCATTGGAAGCATTTCTCCGCTTCTGATAGTTTGATATGTCCCAATTAATCTGCATACATGTTGGATGCCGTCATCTCTATATATGTTTATATTCTTATTCATCAAAGGAATGCATACTATTATGCTAATTAATAGTATGTATAAATATTCCTTGTTATCTTTTATTTTGTTTAGAAGTTTAATCATTTCAACTTCCATTCCTTTCTCATTTTGCTACATTTACTAATAGAAATATATATGATTTTCTTCAGCTATATTATTTTAACGCTTTTTAATAATTATATATCTTGTTTCTTGCTGTAAATTACATATCCTATAAAAGTTATTATTGAAATAGCTGATATCAAATATGATACCTTCTCTATTGTAGTTCCAGTGTACTTAACAGTTATATGTGCACTTTCTATATTTTCATCTAGCTTTATTGCTAGCATCCCATTATCAGATTCAAACACTTGTATCTTTTCATTTTGCTCTGTTGTAACTGTATATCCTAAATAATATACATAAGGTAATTCCAAAATTGTGTTTGCTTTATAATTTTCTATATCAAATTCTAATTGCAAGCTTTTCTTCTTTTCATTTGTAATAGTTGCATTTCCATCTAATACATATACTTTATCTTCTCTGTAATCTAAATAGCTCTTTCCTAGAGCCTTGGTATCTACTTTTTTGGGTAAATAATCTCTATTTATTGACCATATAGAAGTTTTTTCAGCTATTTGTGCTTCATATTCTTCATCAGTTAGATTCTTTTCATCCTCATAACTATAATTATAATCTATTTTCACCATCGAAACTATAATTAGTGCTATCGAAATAGCAAATAAAACATTGTATAGGTTTTCTTTATCTTTTGCAATCATCTCTACAAAGTAATATAGATTTATCGCACATATAATTGAAAGTGCAAATTCAAAGAAAGCCAACATTCTCCATGCAAATTGAAGTGTTGTAAGTGTCTTAGGCATTATTATCCATGGAAATAATTTTGTTACCATTGCTAATGATATCATAGCTATTACAGCAAAAGTAATATATTCACTTCTTATATTTTTGTCCAACTTTTTATATGAAACAATTCCCAATAGCGTTAATATAATTAACGGAATTCCAATTTTAAAACTAACACCATTTACTTCGCCAATATCTTTAAATAATTGTGATATTTTTATTGTAGAATTTTGCACATCACTTGGAAGCGATCTCATAGATGTCGAATTAAATATCACATAGTTTCCTAATATCTTGTGTTCTATTAATGGTACAGTAAAGAATGCAGTAATAGCTAAAATAAAGATTACATTTATTGCTATTTTTCTGATTACACCTTTATTTTTTAATTGTTTAAAATTAAATACTATGTATAATAGTGCAAATATTGCAGAATATTCTGTTGAAATTGTATGTGTTAATATAAGTCCTATTGCTGCTATTGCAATGTAATAGTGTTTCTTTCCATCACCTTTTAGTAAATTAAATAATCCATGGAATAACATTGGAAAGAATATATAGGCGGTAAATTCTCCTATCGCAAATCTGTTAAATATAGTTTCTAATCTATATGGTATAAAAGCATAAATTAGGGCTCCTAGAATGGCAATTTCGCGTTTTTTTGATACATCATATAGAAAATTATACATCGTAAAACAAGATATTAATATTGTGCTATATGCAAATAATTTTAAACATGTATAATAGTGTAATCCAAATATTCTAAAAAATAACGGCCCATATGTAACAATTGGACTATAAAACAGATTTATTGCATATCCAAACCCGTTTGCAAATTTACTATATATAAAAGGAGGAAAATTTTGTTCTTTTAAAATTTGTTCCATTCCAAAAATTCTGAGCATATGTACATATCCATCATCCGTGCCATATATTCTTAAATTAATTAATGGAATAGCTGCAATTAAGCTTGCTGCAATTATTATTATATAATGTATTACTTTATCTTTTCGTATATTTTCTATAATTTTTTTCATTAATTAGCTTTCCTTTCATACAGTTCCAATACAATTAATACATATTTTAATTTTCTACATTAGTGCTGGATTATATCTCGTATTTCTTATGTTTTGTTAATGCACAGTATATCAATAACACAAAAAAATAACAATACCTAAATGATATTGTTACAAAAAATATATTTTTTTAATTAGTTTTCAGCTGTTTCTGTTGAGATAACCTTTTTTCCATCATAGTAACCACAGCTTGGGCAAACTCTATGTTGCATCATTTTTTCGTGGCAATGTGGACATTCCACTAAGTTCTTATTTTCTAGTTTCCATGTTGATCTTCTTAAGCCTGTTCTAGCTTTTGACCATCTTCTTTTTGGTTGTGCCATTTCTATTCCCTCCTCACACGCTTTGCTTATGTATATATTATTAATATATTTACTTTTTTCGTACTTTCAAATTATACTAGTTTTTTAGTTCTTTGTCAATACTTGTATTTATTTTTTGAATAATTTTATCATTTTATTGTCTAATTTGTTTATGTCTCTAGCACATTTTACCAATTCTTTAGATACATTTTCGTTTATTTCTCCATTTGGTTTGTATTTTATTTTGTGCTCTAAACTTGCCCAGAAATCCATTGCTAAACTTCTAATTTGTATTTCTACTTTTACCATACTAATATCATTGTCTATCACTATCGGAACCTCAACAACCATGTGATAGCTTGTATATCCACTTTCTTTTGGGTGTGTTACAAAATCTTTTTCTTTTATTACATTTATATCATTAAATTCTCGAATATACTTTCTAATAGTAAATATATCACTTTTGAGTGGACATATAATACGTATTCCAGCTACATCATTTATATCACTTACTAAGTTTTTATAAGTTGGTTCCATTTCATCTTTTTTCAGCTTATTTAATATACTTTCTGGCGATTTTATTCTCGTCATAACATGATCAATCGAATCATATTTATTAAAATACTCATAATCATAACGAATTATATCTATTTTCTTTTCAACCTCTTTTAGAGCTAAGCCATATATATACATTAAATCTTTAAATTTTTCATTATTTATATTAATTCCCGCTTCTAGCTCCTCATACTCTGCTATTCTTATAATAAATTCATTCCTTTCTCATTTTTACAATAATCTTCGCCCATTAGGGACGCTCCTTTTTGGGCGAAAAAGCTATAAACATATAACTACAATTTCATTTTTTTAAATAAGGCCAAGTTTTCCCAAATGGCCATATATCAAATAAAATTATATTACTTGTTTTCTGAATAAATCTAATATATAGCAAATGTATGTCTTTTCTGTGTTTAGTCGGTAAAATCTAGTCTTGAATTTTTCCTCCGCCAACAACTACGTCTCCTATGTAGAATACAGCAGATTGGCCAGGTGTAATTCCACGTTGTGGCTCTTTAAATATAACCTGTATATTTCCCGCTTCTGTCTGATTTATTATTGCTTCAGCAGGCTTGCTAGCATATCTTATTTTTACTGTTACGTCTAGAGTCCTTTCTATTTTATCCATAAGCAATAAGTTTACTTCGTTTACCTTCATTTCTTTTCTGTAAAGTTCTTGTTGCTCGCCAACTATTACTTCATTTCTTTCTTTGTTAAATCCTATTACAAATAGTGGAGCCTTATATGAAATGCCAAGTCCTTTTCTTTGTCCTATTGTATAATTGTAAAGTCCAGTATGTCTTCCTAAAATCTCGCCTTTTCTATTTACAATATTTCCTTCTTTAGGAACTATACTAGAATTTTGCTCTAAAAATTTTTTATAATTTCCGTCTGGAATAAAGCAGATATCCTCACTATCAGGCTTACTTGCAACAGATAAATTATGCTCTTTTGCAATTTTTCTTACATCTTCTTTAGACTCGAAATCACCTAATGGGAATAATACTTTTCCAAGCAACTGTTTTGGCATATTATACAAAACATAGCTTTGATCCTTACTTAAATTTTGGGCTTTTCTTAAAACATACTTCCCATATTCGTCAGAATACTCCATTTTGGCATAGTGCCCTGTTGCAATATAATCACATCCAAGCTCTTTCGCCTTTTCATACATTGCTCCAAACTTCATATATTTATTACATTCTATACATGGGTTTGGGGTTCTCTGGTTAGAATATTCATCTATAAAATTATTAATAACCTTGCACTGAAACTCTTCTTTTAAATTATATGTTATATGTGGTATTCCAATAGAATTGCATATTTGCTTAGCACCAACAATCGCATCAGTATTGCAACAAGTACCGCCAAATAGTTCTAAAGTTATTCCAATTACATCATATCCTTGCTCTTTTAATAGAATGGCAGAAACACTACTATCAACACCACCACTCATACCTAGTAAAACTTTTTTCATATTTTCATCCTTTCGTAATATAATACCAACTTTAAAATCATTGCCAAATTCGCCTTTTGAGTAGTTCGAATGAGCTACTGCTAATAATACATACCGAAATTTTATAAAATAAAATTGTATTTTCTATAAGTTCGCCAAAAAGGGGGCGTCCCTATTGGGCGAGAATTGCATTTGCTACTTTTATTCCGTCTACTGCTGCAGACATTATTCCGCCTGCATATCCAGCACCTTCTCCACAGGGGTATATACCTTGCACACTTGCCATCTTTTGTTCATTCCTTTTTATCGTAACAGGAGATGAACTTCTTGTTTCTACTCCTGTCAATATTGCATCAGCACTTGCAAAACCTGCTATTTTCTTATCAAAATATATTAATCCTTCTTTTAAAGTTTTAGTCACAAAATCCGGTAATATTTCTTGTAAATTTGCAAGAGTCACGCCGGGTTTATATGTTGGCTTAACTTCTCCTATAAAAGTAGATTTCTTATCATTTAAGAAGTCTTCTACCCTCTGTATTGGAGCATTGTAATTGCTTCCGCCAAGTTTGAATGCTTTTTCTTCAAGTTCTTGTTGAAAGTACATTCCTTCTAAAGGAGAATCTCCCTTAAAATCTTCTGGTGTAATATTTACCAAGACTGCACTGTTAGCATTTTCTCCATCTCTTGCAAATGTACTCATTCCATTTGTTACAATAGTACCTTCTTCACTAGAAGAAGCCATTACTATTCCACCTGGACACATACAAAACGTATAGCACGATCTATCTTCTCCGTGGTATGCAAGCTTATATTCTGCAGGTGGTAACTTTAATTTAGGATTTTTCCCATATTGAGACTCATTTATCATCTGTTGCTTGTGCTCTATTCTAACCCCAACAGAAAAATTCTTTTTCTCCATTTCTACATGTTTTTCATATAGTTTCTTGAACATATCTCTTGAACTATGACCTATTGCAAGAACTACTGTGTCAGTTTCAATTTTATCAATAGTTGTACTTTCCTGTATTCTACTAACTATAACAGATTTTACTTGATTATTCTCAATTTCAAAATCTACAGCTTTGGCACCAAACATAAATTCGCCACCATTGTTTTCTATATACTTTCTGATATTTGCAACTATTTTTACTAAATTATCTGTTCCTATGTGTGGCTTATTTATATACGAAATTTCTTCTGGTGCTCCAAACTTAACAAATGTATCTATTACATCTTTGCATAGCGAACTATGTAAATTTGTTGTAAGCTTTCCATCAGAAAAAGTTCCTGCTCCACCTTCGCCAAACTGCACATTCGAACAAGTGTTCAACATACGCTCTTTCAAAAACAATTCAACATCTTTCTGTCTTTCTTCTACAGTTTTACCTTGCTCTACAATTATCGGCTTGACACCATTCTCGATAAGAGTAAGTGCACAAAATAGCCCTGCAGGACCGGCTCCAATTATAACTGGTCTATTATAGGCTTTTAAAGCATTGTGCAATACTGTTTTCTGTTTTTGTTCTTGCTCAATTAAGCTAGCATTTTTGTTTTTCAATAACTTGCTAACTTTAAAATTTTCCTTCAAGAGAATAACAATAGAATAATTGTAAAAAATATCATTCTTATCCCTTGCATCAATCGACTTTTTTACAATTTTATAGTCTGTTACACTTTCCTGCGGAATATTAAATTTTGCATAGGCAATTTTTGCAACCTCATCGTTCGATAAATCTTGCCTAATTTTTATATTTTCTAATCTAACAGTAAACATTTTCGTTCCTTTTCTAAAAATCTACCTATAATTATACTATTTTGAGCAGTTTACGTCAATCAGAACCTTTTATATTTTCTAAATTTTTAAAAATTTTAATTACGCTACATATTTCGACAGACATTTGCACTCGCTATATATTATAATTATGTCATCTTGTGCTGAGAGGAGGTGATACACTTGAAGAACAAGAAAAACAAGAGACAAAAAAGTTCTAAAAAATTTCTCAAGTTTTTACATATTGTAGTTATTATACTTAAATATATCTTGAAAATTTTAATAGAGCTAAAGTCAATTATTGATGCATTCAAAAATTGACAAAAAAACTAGGTATGCCGTTAACATACCTAGTTTTTTTAGTAATCTTTGATTACTAACATCTCGCACTGAAATTCAGTTACTTGAAAAACAAGAGTTTCAAGTATTATTATACTATATTTTTAAATTTTTTCAATGTCTTTGGCAAAAATTTTATTATAATCGTTCGACATTTTTCTTACTATATTATAAAAGCCCTCCTACATAGTCTGCACACTATATAGGGGGAATTAGGTTTTAGCTTTCAAAATCTTGTTAGCAGATTTCAAAGGTTGCCTTAGGCATTTGTGCTTGCATTCTTTCGATGAACTTTCTAACGGAATATTCGTACTCACTAGGATAGTACACAATGGTTACAATTCCTTCGAAACTGCTGCAAGCATCTTCATCAAAAACGCTTTCGCAATTATTTCCGAGGTCAGACAACATATAGATGTGTGCATCTTTAGGTGCTTCTTTCAGAGCGACATTGATTGCTTCAACAATATCAGTTGCACCTCCAATATCATAATCCAAGATACTCCTATTTTCAGAGAACTCTTCGCTTTTCTCTGCAAACACATACTTCTTGCCTTCAGAGACTTGTACCTTTTGAAGCACATCTTCTTGAAATGCAGCCATACTACCAGAACAGTCTCCCAAGATATATGATTCGCGAGGAATCTCCATATCTTCGAGAATTGCATTGTTTAAGGTATTAGCAGTCTTAGCAACATCTTTTTCATCAGAAAGAGTCTCCAAATTTTCCAACATGTCTTCATCTACTTCAGTAGTACGATACATCAGGTCCTCATCAGGGTCTGTTTCAGGTTCAAGAGTTGGCACGCTCTTTACCTTAGGCCACTTGCCCCAATATTCCACATTTACTGTAGAAGTAGTGGTGAGTTTTTCAACCACATCAGAGAGATGCTTATCAACATCCTTTGACTCGAAATACGGAGTAAGCAATGTTATCTGAGTATTGTTTGCCTCTACTCTGTCTCTGCCCGTAGTGTTCCAACAGTCACTGATGATGTATATGTTAACATAGCCGTCATCAATAGCTTTCTGCACTTCATCATAGAGTGCAGTCTTGCCATTTTTTCCAAACCGAACACTGTCAGCAGATGTGTTATTCAAGTACTCCGAGACAGTCGGCTCATAGCTAAAGTACCGCGACGAATAGGTCTCGTCAACCAATACAACTGTTGTTTTTGCCGCCGCACTTGCATTTATGCAAAATAACGCAAGTGTGGTCAGGCTTATTGCAAAAGCTAGCAATGCCTTTGCTATCGCTTTTTTTAGAGTCATATTGACTATCCTTTCTTTTTCTACATACCACTTTGGTTACGTAGATTGCGTACTCTTGTGCAGAAAGTACTGGTGTGTATTGCCAACAAAATTTATTATACCATTCTGCACTAATTATGTCAATTTCTATCCTAGAGCAACATCCAAAAGCATCATTATTACAAATCCTACTCCCACACTAATAGTCACTAAATTTGATTTTTTTTCAGCTTGTGCTTCAGGTATTAGCTCAGATGATACTACGTAAATCATTGCTCCTGCTGCAAATGATAGAAAATATGGTAAAATTGGCACCACAATCCTCGTTAATGCAATGGTTATTATTGCCCCAATTGGTTCTACTATTCCAGATAAAGTACCTCCTAAGAATGACTTAAATTTACTTTTTCCAGAGCTATGAAGTGGCATTGATATAATTGCCCCTTCTGGTATATTTTGTATCGCTATTCCAATAGCTAACGCAAATGCTTCTGCGAGTGTTATTCCTGTATTTTTTGAGAATAGTCCTGCAAACGCAACCCCGACCGCCATTCCTTCCGGAATGTTATGTAGTGTTACTGCAAGCATTAGCATTGTGGTACTCTTTACTTTTTCTTTGATGGTTAATTTTCCTTTATTCTTTATTACAACTTTTTCGTCATTTTCTTCTGCGTCTAATAAATTTTCGATATCATCACAAATAACACATTCGTTTTTCTTATTGTTTCTTTTTTCTATTTTTTCTGCCAGATTGTTTACACCAATTAATGTTACAATTCCTATCATAAACCCAACAGAAGCGGGTAACCACGCAGGTTTTCCTTGTGTTTCTGCCATTTCTATTGCTGGAATTAGAAGTGACCATACAGAAGCGGCTATCATTACTCCTGCAGCAAATCCAAGTAATAATTTTTGTATTATCGGTTTAATTTCTTTCTTTAACAAAAATACTAAAGCAGAACCGTAGTGTTGTTCCTATAAAAGGTACTAATAAACCAATAGCAATTTGTGCCGTACTATTAATACTCACGTAAAGTTCCTCCTTGAAGCCCTATTATTTTACCTATAAAACGTAATTTTATTAGGACTTCTCTTTTATATAATATGAGCTTTACATAAGATTGTGAGTGACAATAAAAAAATGTTACCTAAAGATTAAATACTTTAAATAACATTTTATAATTCATATTATATATTATATTTTATTACTTTTGCATCTGCATTTTCTTCTATTCCTGTTGCTATTACTGTTACCATTATTGCATCATGTATTCTTTCGTCTACTATTGTACCGAAGATTATGTTTGCTTCTGGATCTAAGAATTCTTTTATATATCCAACAGCAGTACTTACTTCGCTTAGTCCTAGGTCCATACCACCTGTAACGTTTACTATTAATCCTTTTGCACCTTTTACAGATGTTTCTAGAAGTGGGCTATCCATAGCAGCCATTGCAGCATCTAAAGCTCTTTGGTCGCCTTCAGCTACACCAACACCCATATGTGCAATTCCACTATCTTTCATTATTGTTTTTATATCTGCAAAATCTATATTTATAAATCCTGGTATTGTTATTAAGTCTGTTATACCTTGAACACCTTTTCTTAGAACACTATCAGCCTCTTGGAATGCTTGTATCATTGTTGTTCCCTTTGGCATTGCTTTTAATAAGTTGTTATTTTCTACAACTATAAGAGCATCAACATTTTTCTTCATTCTAACAATACCATCATCAGCATTTGCTTTTCTTTTTCTTCCCTCAAATAAGAATGGCTTTGTTACAATTCCTACTGTTAAAATTCCCATTGATTTTGCTATTTCACATACAACTGGGGCAGCACCTGTTCCAGTGCCTCCACCCATACCACATGTTACAAATACCATGTCTGTATTTGCTAATGTTTTCTTTATATTTTCTTCATCTTCTCTTGCAGCCATTTCTCCTAAAACAGGGTTAGCTCCAGCTCCTAAACCTTTTGTTGTACCTTTTCCAATATGCATAACAGTTGTAGCTTTATTTTGTGCTAAAGCCTGTTCTTCTGTATTTATCGCAATAAATTGTACATTACGTATTCCTTCATCTATCATTCTATTTACAGCGTTGTTTCCAGCACCACCAACACCAATTACTTTAATTCTTACTAAATCGTCTTCATTATCTTGTTCTGTGTATCTCATTTTTTACATCCTTGTTTATTATAAATTTAGGTTTCTGGGAGTGTCCTATAACCCATAAAGCTTGTCTACTTTTCGCTTCCTATATATTACTACTTTTTCGTCCAATTGGCAACAGTAAATTCAATAATTTATGTGACTATTTTGTAATTTTTTATACAATAATAAATATTATTATAAAATATCAGTTAGTTCTGTAAATTTACGAATAGTAGCCATTATATGTTCATTCGAATTTATCTTTATATTGTTTCTATCATAGAATATCACGTTCATATTAGCATTTACAGCTCCTGTCACATCTGTTTTTAAGCTATCTCCTACCATTACACATTCAGAAAAATCATATGGTCCTTTTGCAATTTCAAATGCTTCTTTGTTAGGTTTCATCGGTATATTTTCTGTCATATATGTTCTTGAAAAATACTTATCTAACCCTAACTTTTTCAATCTTTCATCTTGCGATTTTTTAAACCAATTTGAAAGAACAACTAAATCATATTTTTGTTTCAAATATTGCAATGTGTATACAACTTCATCATCAGCTTTTTCTGGTACGCACATACCCAAATATCGTATCCATATATCAAAAAAGCTCTCTGGCAATTTATATCCTAATTCTTCTTCTATAGCATTCATCATGAGCTCTTTTGAATATGTAATATTTATACCATCTTCATAATTATCAACCACATATTGAATCTTAGCTTTAGTTTCACTTGAATATGGCAGATTAAGCTCGTCGAAAACATTTTTTAGGCAATCCCAATATTCAGCTTTCCAATCTATTAATGTATTATCTATGTCAAAAATAATTCGTTTAATCATTGTTCCTCCAAAATTTTTAATAATGCAAATATTATCATATAAAGAAGGAAATGTAAATTGTTTTACAAAAAAATGAAGCCTTAATTTTAGGCTTCTAATTTTCGTCTTGTTCTATTTCTGCAAATATTATATCTATGGTCTTTTTTAGCAGGTCATTTGGTATTTTTTCAATTAGTTGATATCCCCTACTTTTTAAGTCCAATGTTCTCACATGCTCGCACAAAATTACTCCAGTGGTTTTTGTTCTAGAATCAAGTGGGATATGTAATGGAAAATGGTTGTCCGTATTTGTTATAGGACACACCACTGTTAGTCCTGTTTTTTGATTAAATATGTTATTGCTAATTACAACTGCTGATCTATACCCTGCTTGTTCATGACCAGATTTAGGATTAAAGTTTACCTTTATTATATCTCCTTGTTTTACCATACTTCCTTCCCTTCTGGCTCTCCCCAATCAATTTCAGATGGTTCATATTCGCCCTTATAATCTTTAAATAATTCTTTTATATTTTTTCTTTCGGTTTTTTGGGCTTTTTCTATAACAATCTTATTATCTTCTACTTTTATTTCTATTGGTTCATTTTCACTCCATTTAACTTCTTCTAGTAATATTCTTGGTATCCTAATGCCTTGACTATTACCCCATTTTTGTATTGTGGTAGTCATACAAATCAGCCTCCTTTTATCGTATATACTAAGTATATACTGTTTTTGTATTTTTTGTCAATAGTATTATAAATATTTTTTAAATATTCATTCCTAAAAAATAATAAAATAGAGAAACTCCTTTTAAGTTTCTCCATCTATATATTTTTTCATAGCATATTTATACTAGCCTGCTAAGGGGCATTTGTATATCGTTTCATAGCATATTTACCCAATCGCCTACTAAGGGGCTGACATTATATTTACATATTTATTGTACCATCAGACTTTTGCTAAGTCAATAGTATTAATAAATATTCATTTATATTCTATGATATTTTGTAAAATTAATTCACAATTTATTTTCCTGAATTTGTTTCTTTATTTTCTTCATTGTTTATTGTGTTTTCACTATTTTCTACTGGCATGTTGCTTTCTTCTTTTTTACTGTCTTTTTTCAAGCTATCTACTACAAATATGAATTTTGTTGTTCCTTCCGCTTCTTCGTCTTTTCCTGCAAAGCTATCATATTCGTTTGCTAAGTCTTGTAGTTTTTCTACTCTTGTTTGTAGGTCTTTTACGTCCCCGTTTACCATTGAGACTATTTTGTTTATTCCTTCTTTATCAAATTCAGATATTCCTTCTGCTAACGTTTTAGCACCGTCAGATATTGTACTTGCACCTTCTAATAATTGTTTATTAGCAGAGTTTAATTTATTGCTTGAAGAATTTAATGTGCTTAATCCTGTTTTTAATTCTTTTGAACCACTTGCAAGTGTGCTAACTCCTGTTTGTAATTTGCTTGTTCCTTGGCTTAATGTTGATGTACCATTCTTTAATTCGTTTGATCCTGCTATTAATTCTGTTGTTCCGTCTGTTATGGCATCAAATCCTGATGAAATTTCGCTTATTCCACTCTTTATGCTTGATGCAGCTTGTGTCTTTAATGTATTTAATCCAGCTTTTACGCCTTTTTCATTATCATTTATTGCATCTAATCCCGCTTCTTGAGCCTTTGTTGTTTGAGCAACTGCACTATCTATTGCTGTTCCAATTTGTTTTGACATAGCTTGTTTTTCTGCATCTGATATTGATATACTTGAAAGTGATTTTTGAATTGCGAGTTTTTCTTCAGTTGTTAATGTTTCATCTGCAAGAATTGCTTTTTGTACACTTGCCATTTTCTTTTCCATTGTGCTATCTATTGCAGAAGATACTGCTGAGCTTACTCCTGTTTTTAATCCTTCTGCTAATTTACTGTTTGCATTTTCTATAACTTGCTCTTTTATTGTTTCTACTTCTTGGTCTTTTCCTGCTATTATTTGGTCTATTCCAGCAGATAATGTTTTGCTACTTTCCTCTAATGAAGAAACAGCTTGCTCTTTTCCGGCAGATACTCCTGTTTGTAATGAATTTAATCCATCACTTAAATCACTTGCACCTTTATTTAATTTGTTTGCACCATTCTTTATTGTGCTTATGTTTGAATTTACAGAATCAATTCCTTCGTCTATTTTATTGTAGCTGTTTGTAGCTGTGTTTATTCCTTGATTGAATGTTTCTAATCCATCAGCAAATTCTGTACTCTTTGAAACATACTCTTCTGTTCCGTCTTGTAAAGTCTTTGCTCCTTCAACTAATTGTGTTGAAGCAGATTTTAAATCATTTATCTGGCTATAAACTTCGTCTAATTTATCCATTGCAGAAATATCAGCATCATCAAATATTTTTGGTGTTGCATATGACATTATATTTTCCATTTCAAAGTCTGTTGCTTCAAAGCTTATTTCAACTTTATTTAAATCTGGTAAATCTTCATCTTCTAATCCTAAGCTTTCTATTAGTCCTGGACAAGCAAGACCAACTACTACTGTTTTTTGTCCATTGTCTAAAACTTTACCATTTGTAACTTCTATGTTCTTCATTTTTGTATTATCTAACATAGTTCCAGCCATTACAACAAATGGTACATACATTTTCTCGTTCTTACCATTTATATTAACAAATCTTTCTTCTCTATTTGTATATTCTATTGTTATTTTTACATTTCCACTCTTGCCAATTAGATCATTTGGAGCAATTTCTTCTCCGTTTAATTCGTATTTAATTGTACAATCTAATGGTAATTCTTTATCGGTATTTCCCTGATAATAAATATCATTTCCAGATGTCTTCCATTCAAGTGAAGTTCCATTTTGAGAAGCTTCTTCATCTCCATTAGTATTCTTTATGTTTAACAATGTAGACATATCTTTTAGCAATTCTGCATTGTCAGAATTCTTTAAATGCTCACTTACTATTGTTTGGTATGAGCTACCATTTGCGTTTGCTTTAGTATAAACAGTCTCATCTTTGCTATATGCGAAAACTGGAACCGCATTAATTGTTCCTAATGCTAGCACTAAAGATGAAGCAATAACCTTTGACATTATTTTTTTATTATTCATAATATTTTACTTCCTTTCTAATTTGACCCTAAAGAATTAAATTTTAACAAGGAAAACGATATTTAAAAGGCAAGGGTGCATACTTTGCGTATGTAACTGCGTTTTAAATGTTGTTTGACTTTAGGTAAAATTGTAATTATTTAGTGGTCTAATATTTTATATCTGCATGTCTAGTTCTCTTAGTAGTCTTGCAAATAATCTTATCAAATACCATTAAGAATGCTGGTAACATTGTAATTACAACAACCATGCTTATTAGAGCACCTCTTGAAATTAATGTACATATTGAACCTATCATATCTATCTTTGATATTATTGAAACTCCACATGTTGCTGCAAAGAAGCATGACGCACTTACTATTATTGATTTTGCTGAATTTTCAAGTGCATATTTGGCAGATTCTTGTTTATTCTTTCCGTCACATCTTGCATCTAAGTATTTGTTAGTCATTAATATTGCATAATCGACTGTTGCTCCTAACTGAATTGTTCCAATTACTATAGAAGCTACGAATGGGATTGTTACATTTGCGTAACATGTGCAAGACATATTAACAAATATTGCAAACTCTATTACAGCTATTAATATGAATGGTATCGAACCTGATTTGAATACGAATATCATTAAGATAAATATTACCGCTATCGAGCTTATATTTACACTGTTGAAGTCTTGGTCCGCAATCTCTACTAAGTCTTTCATAAGAGGAGCTTCTCCTGCAAGAATTCCGTCTTCATCATATTTCTTTATTACATCATTTATCTTATTTACTAATTCATTCTCTTCGTTTGTTGCAGTCTCATAACTTGAGTTTATAATAATCATTTGATACTTGTCACTCTCGAAAATACTCTTTATGTCGTCATCAATCATCTCGTCTGGAACTAATCCGTTTGTAATCTTTGCTTTTGCAATTGACCATTCTACACCGTCTAAGCTATCTATCTCATCTAGCATTGCTTTAACCTTTGAATCTGGCATATCTTTATTTACTAATGCAATCTGTGTAGAAACCATATTGAAGTCATCTGCTAATGCTTTATTTGCTGGAACACTAGCCAAACTTTCTGGTAATGAACTATTAATGTTGTAATATACATTTACATGACTGTTTCCATAAATTGCTGGAACTAATAATATCAAGAATACTATAATTGCAGCTTTGTAATGTTTTACAACAAAATCTATCAAATGTGTAAACTCTGGTAATATAACCTTATGTGATGTTTTTTCTATTATTTTGTCGAATACAAGTATTGTTGCAGGTAAAACTGTTACAACACAAATTAATCCAATTAAAACACCCTTTGCCATTACCAAACCTATATCTCTACCAATTGCAAGTTGCATTGTACATAATGCCAAGAAACCTGCGATTGTTGTTATAGAACTTCCTACAACAGATGAAATTGTACTCGTAATAGCTTTTTCCATAGCCTCGTATATATCTTTAGAGGTTTGTTTTTCTTTGATGTAGCTGTGATACAAGAATATTGAGAAATCCATTGTGACACCTAATTGAAGTACACTTGCAATAGCTTTTGTAATATAAGAAATCTCTCCAAACATAATGTTTGTTCCCATATTATATAAAATTGCAATACCTATACTTCCCAATAAAAATAGAGGAACTATATAGGAATCAAGTGCTATACTTAAAACTATCATACAAAGAACAGCTGCAACCACAACATAAATTGCCATTTCTGAATTCAAAATATCCTTCATGTCGTCCTCTGTCGCAGATAAACCTGCAACCGCACACTTTTCCTTTGCAATATCTCTGATGTCATCAATAGCTTTAAGAGTATCGTCAGCCGCAATACCTGTTTTAAAGGTAACAAGAATTGGAGTCTTACCCTCTGCGCTAATCTTTCCCTTAACATCATCTGGAAGAGAATCAAGAGGAACCTGAGTTCCAAGAATATCGTAAACACCAACAACCTTGTCTACACATTCAATCTCCTTAATCTTATCTTCCAGACTTAAAATATCTTTAGCTCTCATGTCGTCATCTACAATCAAAACTGCAAACGATCCCATGTTGAACTGTTCAGACAAAATATTTTGTCCTTGAATTGTTGCTACATCATCTGGCAAGTAGGTTAAAATATCGTAATTAATTCTTGTAGCTACCATTCCAATAGCAGATGGAATTAATAACAAAAGTGCTACAATAATAATTGCGACTCTGTACTTGCAGACAAACTTTCCAAACTTATTCATAATTTCACATTCCTTTCCTTTTCTTTCATTTTGACAACCTCTTTCGCCCATTAGGGACGCCCCTTTTTGGGCGAAAGACATTTTAGTACATTGTGGTACATTTCGGTACATTTCGGGGACGGAGAAAGAAATGTACATTTCTTCGTTCCGATCATTTTGTACTTTATATTTGCCAGTTTCGACCTTGTTTGGTTAATTCTGACTATTAGTCACTTTTTATATTCTATGACTTTTCTGACTATTAGTCAATACTGTTCACAAAATTTTCACAATTTTATTTAATTATTTAAATTATTATATTATAAGGTTCTATTTTATTATTCATATTATTTAGCTTTGTTTCTACTGAATTTCAGCATTTTTCGCCCATTCAATAATTTTTTGCCCAAAAAGGGGCGTCCCTATTGGGCGAAGTATTTGACCAAAAGTCATTTTAGTGTTATAATTTATTTAGTTTAAATTTTATTAAGGCTTATTGCCTTAAAGAACGAAGGTTAATATGATGGATAAAAAAGAGAAAGAAAATAAATTAATGGAAAAAGCTTTAAAATTATTTACTGAAAAAGGCGTAAATAACACTTCTATTCAAGATATTGCTGATGAAGCGGGTGTTGGTAAAGGTACTTTTTACTTGTATTTTAAAGATAAATATGATATTAGAGATAAGGTTATTGCAAGTTGTTCTAATAAGCTGTTTTCTGATGCTTTAGATGCTTTAAACAATAGCTATATACAAAATTTTGAAGATCAAATTATATTTGTAATTAATCATATATTAGATGAATTAAATAAAAATAAGGTCTTGTTAAAATTAATATCCAAGAATCTATCTTTTGGATTATTTAACAACACCATATCAAATTTGTCGAATCTATCTAATATAAATAATGATACTTCGACACTATATGAAAAATTCGTAAATCGTGTTAATGAAAATAATGTTAATTTGAAGAACCCAAAGGTTACACTATTTACAATTATTGAACTTGTTAGCTCGACAGGATTTAATTCTATATTGTATTCAGAGCCACTACCATTAGATGAATACAAGCCATATCTGTACTCAATTATAAGAGGAATATTAAAAGAGAATATTTAATGCAGTAAAAGACTAATTCAAATACGAATTAGTCTTCTTTCTCTAGGTCTCTCCACATTTCTTCTAAATTTGTATAGCCTTTACTCAAACCGACTCCCTTTTCCTCTGATTTTAAATCATACTTTTTTATTATCATTTCTGCTACTTTCTCAGGTTCTAGATTCTCATTATTTATTTTATAGTGATTATCAAAACAAAATTTATCATTAGAAGAATTTAATTTATATTTCATGTCTCCCGTTATAAGATTGTTATTACTCCATTCAATATCCTGTTTAGATTTCTTCTTTTCTAACCTATTTGAAGTAACATTTCTACTTAGTCTTACATCTTGACTTGCACTTAATTCTACGAAATATAAACTACCACCTGTTGCTTCAAATTTTTCTTTAATCCTTTTTATATATTCATGTTCGCTTTCATCATTGAAATCAACTACCAGCGTAAATATCATACTTTCATTATATTTTGCGGCAGTATTAAATGCAGCAGCTCTAATTAGCTCACTAAATTCTTTTTGCGGTGGAGTAGCAAATCCAAATATTTTGTCAGATATTTCTATTGAGTCATGATTAGTCATTAACCTATATCCAATTTTTTCTTTTAAGGCTTCTGCTACTGTCATTTTACCAACCGCCATTGGTCCAGCTATAATTATTATATTTGCCATTTTATGCACCTCTTTTTAATATTCGAATTTTTGTGTCTGTAAATCTTTTCTTTACCAATTAATTTTATATTTTGTATCTTAATTTGTCAACAACCTATTTTCAATGTATATTTTTCCTTTACTAAATTAACCATTTTTATTACAAATTATGTAGATTGTTATTATAATAGATAATCATTAAAAGGAGATAATTCAAATGGAATAAAAGAAAATTCCATGTTACTTTTTTGCTCTTATAAATAAAAAATACGGTCTATCATATTGATTAATATATTTTGGAATAATTTTTATACTTTCCTCATCAGGTATTGGCTCTAAAATTTTATCAATTTTGAATCCTGAATTAACCAATCCATTTATTAAACTGCTAAAGTTTCTATGATATTTCTTTACCATAACACCATTCCATTCTTTTTCTCTTATCCCTTCTCTATTATAATCCGAAACAAGTAAAAACCATTTTCCATTGATTTCAGTATAATTCTTTTTCATCCACGGTTCAAATTTACTTGCTATTCTTAATGGATGATCTATTGAAAAAATTAATATTCCATTATCATTTAATAAATTGTATATATCTTTTATTAATTTTTCATAATCTTTAACATAATGAAAAGCTAATGATGAGATAACAATATCAAATTTTTCTTTAATTTTGCTGATATCTTCCATTGCCATTACTTTATACTTTATATTTTCATCTGCATTATTTTTCTCTGCTATTTTTATCATATGCTCAGAAATATCAATTCCTAAAATTTCTTTTGCACCTAAATCTCTACAATACTTGTCATTTTCTCCATATCCACAACCTAAATCAAGAATTTTCTTTTCCTTAACATTTGGAATTAACTTTCTGAAATTAGGTATTTCCACTAAATCATTGGCATTTCTTCCTTTATCATCTTTTCTCATTTTATCATAAGCAACTGAAAACGTTTTGTTGTCATATACATTTTGTTTCATGCTAAAAAAACTATTCCTTTCTCTTTTTTCTTAAATTTGCACATATTTCATGTCAGGATTACTATTTCTTAACAATCCTTATTCATTTCTACTTTATTATAACACTTATTCCGTAAAATTGCACTTATACTTATTTTCAATTTTATATTGTAACATTTTTTCTTTTATTTTTTCTATCTCTCTATTATCTATTTCAGACTGTCTTCGCAATTTTTTGCTTTATAATTATTGCAAATTATGTAAATTGGTATTATAATAGATAATCGTTAAAAGGAGCTAATTCCGATTGAAAAATAATTATAATTTTTGCTTTGTAAATTCATTTTCCTTGCAAAAGTTTAATTCTTTTCCAATCAATTTTGCATAAATAAGAAAGGATTGCAATTTATAATGAATAATTACTTAGATTTAAAAAATATAAAAGCTTTTTCTGAATATTCAAAATTAGAAGAAGCTGGGCAAATCATCAGAAATGGTGGTCTCGTTCTGTTCCCTACCGAAACTGTTTATGGACTTGGAGCAAATGGACTCAATTCAGAAGCGGTTAAGAATATTTACGTAGCTAAAGGACGTAGCTCGGATAACCCATTAATTTTACATATTTCTGATATTGAGATGCTTGGCAAAATTGCCAAAGATATCTCTGACGTCGAATTCAAATTGATGAATGCCTTCTGGCCTGGTCCATTCACAATAATTCTTAACAAGACTGATGCCGTGCCTTCTGTTGTTGCTGGAGGTTTAGATACTGTTGGTGTTCGTATGCCAAGTAATGAAATTGCCAAAAATTTAATAAAATATGCTGATGTTCCGATTGCTGCACCGAGTGCCAATATCTCTGGAAGACCTAGTGGTACGAATGTTGAGGATATCGACCAAGAGCTTAAAGATAGAGTTGACTATATAATTGATGGTGGAGAGTGCCAGATTGGAGTTGAATCTACTGTAGTAAGGGTTATTGATGGCATTCCACATATTCTAAGACCCGGAAAAATCACAGCCGAAGAAATTAAGGAAGTTGCTGGCAGTGTTATAATAGATAAACACATTTTAGGGAAATTAGATGCAAACGAAAAAGTTATGTCTCCAGGCATGAAATATAAGCATTACGCTCCCAACACCAAATGTGTATTAGTATACAACGATGATAAGGAAATTCTACGTGCAAATATTTGTAAAACAGTCGGAGATTGTTATACATCTAACAAAGTACCACTTGTAATGTGCTTAGATGAAAATGCAGAATTCTTAAAAAATATGTATCAAAATTTACAAATATTTAATCTCGGCTCTTCGCTTGATGAAATGTCTAAAAACATATTCACCGATTTGCGAAAAGCCGATAGAACCAATGCAGATTTAATCATAATTCAAGGAGTCTCAACTGATGGATTAGGCCTTGCTATAATGAATAGATTACTTCGTGCATGTAGTTATAATATTGTAAAATAGTAATAAATTTACGCTCCCATTATATTATAGCCATTATCTGCATATATCACTTGTCCTGTTATTGCATCTGACATATCACTTAGCAAAAATGTAGCTACATTTCCAACTTGTTTTGTAGTTACATTTTTGTGTAACGGTGCTTTTTCTTCCACTATTGTAAGCATTGATGAAAAGTCTTTTATTCCTTTAGCAGATAGCGTTTTTATTGGACCTGCAGATATTGCGTTTACTCGCATTTCTTCTTTTCCAAGGTTTTCTGCAAGATATCTTACATTTGCTTCTAATGCTGCTTTTGCGGCTCCCATTACATTGTAACCGTTTATTACTTTCATAGAACCATGGTATGTTAATGTTACTATGCTAGAGTGTTCATTTAGCATATCTATTTCTTTTGCTGTTCTTGTAGCAAGTAGCAATGAATATGCACTAGTTTCCATAGCATGTAAATACCCGTTTTTACTTGTATATATAAAATCATTATGCAAGTCTTCTGTATTTGCATGTGCTATTGAATGCACTATTCCATCTATTTTTCCATTTTCTTCTTTTATATTTTCAAAAACAGATTTTACCTGTTCGTCATCAGAAGCATCATCTAGTGCATATATTTTGCTGCCTTTAAATTCAGATACAAGCTCTTCTATTTTTTCTTTGTTTCCCTCTCCTCTGTATGTAAATATAAGTTTGCCTCCATTTTCATACACTGATTGTGCGATGCCAAACGCAATACTCCATTTGTTTCTAATTCCCATTATTAATATTTTTTTGCCTTCTAATAACATTAGCTAAACCTCCTTAAATCCGCTTATTTTTCTAAATTTTTGGTATCTTTCTTCTACAATTTCATCTTTTGTTTTACTTTTTAATTCTTGAACAGTTGTTTGTATTTCTTTCTTTATTTCTGATGCTATCATTTCAAAGTCTACACTTTGCGATGTTTTTTTACTATCTTTTATGTCCGGCTCTTTTATTATTGTTTCTATTATCCCCATGTCATATAAATCGTTTGCTGTTAATTTCATTCTGTCTGCAGCTTCTTTGAACCTACTCGAATCCTTCCATAGTATGCTACTATAGCCTTCTGGAGACAATATTGAATATATAGCATTTTCCAACATTATTACCTTGTTTGCAACCCCTATTGCCAGAGCTCCTCCTGACGAACCTTCTCCAATTACAATTGCAATTACCGGTACTGTAAGTTTTGCCATTTCAAACATAGATTTTGCAATTGCCTCACCCTGTCCTCTTTGTTCCGCTTCTACACCAGGATAAGCTCCTTTCGTATCTATAAATGTAATTACGGGTCTATTAAATTTTTCGGCCTGTTTCATAATCCTAATTGCTTTTCTATAACTTTCTGGATTTGGCATTCCAAAATTTCTTTCGATATTTTCCTTGGTATTTCTGCCCTTCTGTTCTGCAATTATTGTATAATTTTGATTTTCAATCCTGCCTAATCCACATACCATAGCTTTGTCATCTCCATAGCATCTATCACCATGGAGCTCTATAAATTCATCAAATATTTCATTTATATAATCTAATGCTGTTTTTCTCTTTGTGTTTCTTGCAATTTCAACACGTTCCCAAGCTGTAAGCTCATTTTTTTCTATTTTTTCTGCCATATAAAAGCCTCTCTTCAAATTTTTTCTGCTTTGCAATCATCTATTTAATTTTAATAGTCTGCTTAGTGTTTCTTTCATATCTTTTCTTTCTACTATTTTGTCTATAAATCCATGTTCTAGCAAAAACTCTGCAGTTTGAAATCCCTCAGGCAATTCTTCTCCAATAGTTTGTTTTATTACTCTTTGCCCTGCGAACCCAATCATTGCACCCGGTTCGGCTAAAATTATATCTCCTAAGCTTGCAAAAGAAGCTGTAACTCCACCATATGTTGGGTCTGTTAGTACAGATATATACAACAAGCCTGCTTTGTCTAGCTTTGTTAGTGCAGCAGTAGTTTTTGCCATTTGCATAAGTGATATTATTCCTTCTTGCATTCTTGCCCCTCCAGAGCAACAAAATATTACAATTGGCATCTTAAATTCAATTGCCTTTTCTATGCTATATGTTATTTTTTCACCCACTACTGCACCCATGCTACCCATCAAAAAACCACTATCCATTATGCATATTACTACATCTTCTCCATTTATCTTGCCTATTCCACAGCTTACTGCTTCCTCGAGCCTTGTCTTTTCTCTTAATGACTTTATTTTCTTTTCATAGTCTTCCAGTCCTAATGGATTGGTAGTATCTATGTTTAAATTGAACCTTTTATATGTTCCTTCATCTATTATTTGCTCTAGCCTTCTGCCAATATGCATTCTAAAATAATGACCACAATTAGGGCACACACTTAAATTGTTTCTCAGATTTTCCTTGTATAAAATTTCTTTGCAATTTTCACACTTTACCCATTTTCCAACTGGTATGTCAATTCTAGAATTTTTGTTATTTATTAGCTTATTTTCTCTTTTCTTTATCTGGTCTACAATCATTGCATTTTCCTCTCTTTTACGCTTTTACATTTCTTAATATAATTTTAGCCAAGTATTCTAATGAACTATGTATTGTATTTTTACTTTAATTATTCCAACTCTAAGAAACTATATTTATTTCAGGATTTTTCTTCCATCATCTTTTCTATAAAGGAGGTGTCAAAGTTTCCTCTTATAAAGTCTGGATGAGTAATTATACTATATAAGAAATCTCTATTAGTATCTATTCCTTCAACTACAAGTTCTTCCAATGCTCTTTTCATTTTACTTATAGCCTCTCCTCTAGTCTGCCCATGCACAATTATTTTTGCTATCATAGAATCATAATTTGCAGGAACAGTATAACCCGCATAAATTGCAGTATCAACACGTACACCATTTCCTCCTGGAAGGTTTATTCCAGTTATAGTTCCTGGTGAAGGTCTAAATTTTTTACTTGGATTTTCTGCATTTATTCTACACTCAATAGAGCTACCTCTAAACTCAATATCTTTTTGCTTAAATCTTAATTTTTCTCCTGCTGCAATCTTTATTTGTTCTTTTACTAGGTCTATTCCTGTACGCATTTCTGTAATTGGGTGTTCTACTTGAATTCTAGTATTCATTTCCATAAAATAAAAATTCTTATCGTTATCCACTAAAAATTCTACAGTTCCACAACTAGTATATCCAGCTGCTTTTGCAGCTTTTATTGCCGCATTCCCCATTTTATTTCTTAGTTTTTCGTCAATAGCAGTTGATGGTGTTTCTTCTATTATTTTTTGATGGTTTCTCTGAAGTGAACAATCTCTTTCACCTAAATGAACAATGTTTCCATGTTCATCTGCTAATACTTGAATCTCAACGTGTCTAGGATTTTGAATAAATTTCTCTATGTATATTTCATCATCATTAAAAGCATTTTTTGCCTCTTGCTTAACAATATTATAATTAGTTTCTAATTCATCAAATGAATTTACTTGCCTTATTCCTTTTCCACCACCACCGGCAGAAGCTTTCAAAAGTACAGGGTAGCCAATTTTTTCGCACACTAGAACTGCTTCTTTCAAATTTTTCACACTGCCATCTGAACCAGGAATTGTTGGAACTCCTTCTTGTTGCATTAATTTTTTGCTATTTGATTTGTTTCCTAAAAGATTTATTACATTTGACTTTGGGCCAATAAATTTAATATTTGATTCCTCACAAATTTTTGCGAACTCTGCATTTTCAGATAAAAATCCAAAACCTGGATGAATGCTATCTGTTTTAGTAATGTTAGCTGCCTCTATTATGTTCTTAATGTTTAAATAACTTTGCTTAGGATTTGCCGGTCCTATGCAAATAGCCTCATCTGCAAGTTTAGTGTGTAGTGCTTCTTTATCAGCCTCTGAATATACAGCAACAGTTTTTATATTCATTTCTTTGCACGCTCTTATAATACGAACTGCAATTTCTCCTCTATTAGCTATCAAAATCTTGTTCATTTTTTAAATTATTCCTAGCCTTTCTCTATTTTTAGTCTTTGTAAAGTTTATAACATACTACTAGCATTTGACTCATAACTATTTTGGGATGTGCACATCATTTCTTAAACAACCGCAAACGTAAACTCTCCCTTTGCAGCAAGTTTACCATCCACTGTTGCAATTCCTTCTCCGATTCCTATCGGACCTTTCTTCTTTATAATTTTTACTTCTAGTTTTAATTTATCTCCTGGCACAACCATTTTTTTAAATCTTAATTTATCAATTCCACCGAATAAAGCATTTTTCCCTTTATTCTCTTCTAGGCTTAATATTGCAACCGCACCAGTTTGAGCTAAGCTCTCTGTAATTAATACACCTGGCATAATTGGATTACCTGGAAAATGTCCCTTAAAATACCATTCATTTTCGTTCACATTCTTATAAGCTATAGCCATTTCTCCAGGTACAAATTCTTCTACCTCATCAATCATTAAAAATGGATCCCTTTGCGGAATTATTTTTTCTATATCTTCTTTCTCTAACATTTTTCCTCCTTTTCGCCCAATAGGGACGCCCTTTTTTGGCGAAATATTTTTAGGCAATTTCAAATAGTGGCGTACCATATTCTACTGGTTGTCCATCTTCTACCAATATTTTTTCTATTTTGCCATTATAATCTGATTCAATTTCATTCATTAGTTTCATTGCCTCTATTATACAAAGTGTATCTCCTTTTTTTACTTCTTTTCCAACTTCAACATAAGCATTTGATGTTGGTGAAGGTTTTAGATAAAATGTTCCAACCATAGGAGATTTAACGATATTGTTTTTTTCTTTTGTTTTTTCTGGGTAATCAGTCTTTTGACTAGAATTTTCTTCTACAGTCACTTGCAAGTTTTCTATTTTTTCTTGGTTGTTATTATTTTTCTCTACAAAATAATTGTCCTTTGTTGTCTGATTGTTTTGTTTAGTCATTTTTATCTTTGTTCCATCTGCAAAATCGATGTCTATAGATGTCAACTTAGAATTTCCCATATCTTCCATTAACTGTTTTATTTTGTCATATTCCATTTTAATAATCGTACTCCTTTCTTAATTTTTAATCTTCAAATTTTTTTATTGCTATGCAAGCATTATGCCCACCAAATCCCAATGAATTTGATAATACTATGTTTAAGTTTTCTTTTTTTGAATCTTCAACAACTAAATTCAAGTCGCACTCTTCGTCTTTTTCCTTGTAATTTATATTTGGTGGAACAATTCCTTCCTCCATCGCTTTTGTACATATTATTGCCTCTACTGCTCCCGCAGCTCCAAGCAAGTGCCCTGTATTTCCCTTTGTTGAGCTTACCATCACATCTGTATTGTTTCCAAATACTTTTTTTATTGCTAAAGTTTCTGTTAAATCATTTAAATGAGTAGATGTTCCATGTGCATTTATATAGTCGACTTCATTTGCCGATATTTTGGCATCGTCCAGAGCTCTTTGCATTGCACAGGCTCCTCCTTCTCCGTCAGGACATGGTGATGTTATATGGTATGCATCTGTTGTTGCACCAAAACCGATTATTTCTCCGTAAATTTTTGCATTTCTGCGTTTTGCATGTTCTAGCTCTTCTAGCACAACAATTCCAGCACCTTCTCCCATTACAAAACCGTTTCTTCGCTTATCAAAAGGAATGCTTGCTCTATTTTTATCTGTTTCAAATGATAATGCCTTCATATTTTCGAATCCAGCAATTCCAACCTCACATATAGCAGCCTCTGCTCCACCTGCTATAACAACATCTTCAAGTCCTAATTTAATTGTTTTATATGCTTCTCCTATAGCATGAGTTGAAGATGCACAAGCAGTTAAAATAGACATTGACTCTCCTTTAAACCCAAATTCAATTGCTATGTTTCCAGCAGCCATATTTGCTATTGACATCGGAATAAACATTGGAGATACTCTTTTATTGCCTTTTTCGTTGTCTATTCTACATTGTTCTTGAATAGTAGTAAGCCCTCCAATTCCTGAACTTACAAATATTCCAACTCTATTAAAATCTGTATTTTCTTTTGAAATTTCACTAGATTTTACAGCCTCTCTTGTTGCAATTATTGCAAATTGAGAATATCTATCTAATCTTTTTGCCTGCTTTGCTTCAAAGTGTTCAAGCGGATTGTATTCTTTTACTTCTGCAGCAAGCTTAGTTTTAAAGTTTTCTGTATTAAATAAAGTAATTTCATCTATTCCGCATTTCTTTTCCTTTATTGAATTCCAGGTTTCCTCAACATTTTTTCCAATTGGAGTTATCGCACCTAATCCTGTTATAACAACTCTTTTATCCATTTTCTCCATTCCTCTCTAACCGATTTTACTCTTTACCAGCATTTTAAATAAGACTGGTTAAGTCTTTCTATTTTTGCCAAATTACATTAACATTCCACCATCTACATTAATAATCTGTCCTGTTATGTATGAACTTTGTTCTCCTGCCAAAAATTTTACAACATTTGCCACATCTTCTGGCGTTCCCATTCTGCGTAATGGTATGTTTTTTGCAATTTCTTCTTTTACTTCTTGTTTCAAAACATCTGTCATTTGTGTTTCTATAAATCCTGGTGCTACCGCATTTACCAAAATGTTTCTACTTGCGACTTCTTTTGCCAAACTCTTGGTAAATCCTATTATTCCTGCTTTAGAAGCCGAATAGTTTGTTTGACCAGCATTTCCGCTTACTCCAACCACTGAAGAAATGTTTATAATTCTTCCACTTCTTTGTTTTATCATATATGGTATTACGTTTTTTGTTACATTAAATGTGCCTACAAGATTGACATTTATAACATCTTCAAAATCCTCTTTTTTCATTCTCATCAATAATGCATCTTTTGTAATCCCTGCATTATTTACTAAAACATCAATCTTTCCAAATTCATTTATAATCTGGTTTACCATATTTGCAGTATCATCAAAAATTGATACATCACCTTTTACTGGCAAGCATCTTACATTTAACTCTTTTATCTGTTTCTTTATATTTTCTAAATCTTCATTTTCTTTTCTATAATTAAATGCAATGTCATAACCATCTTTTGCAAATTCTATTGCAATTTGCTTTCCAATCCCTCTGGTTGCTCCTGTTATAAATGCTACTTTAGCCATTTTCTTTAACCTCCTTAATCACTTGTTCTAGGCTTGATACATCATTTATGTTCATTATTTTTACATTTTCAAACTTCATTCTTTTTACAAAACCGCTTAAAGTTTTTCCTGGGCCAATTTCTATGAATGTGTCTATTCCACTTTCATACATAGTTTTTAGACATTCCGTAAACCTTACTGGATTCATTATATGTTTTGCCAAAATTTCAGATATATTGTCTTTTTCTTCGTAATATTTTCCGTCTAAATTCTTTATTACTATAGAATTTTTCGAGTTTATACTTATCTTATCTAATTCCTTCTTCAATTCTATTGAACATTCACTTAATTTTTCTGTATGAAATGGTCCTGAAGTGTTAAGCAGACTTACCTTCTTAGCTCCTGCTTTTTTTGCCTCTTCTCCAGCATTTAACACAGCCTGTTCTTCGCCAGAAACCACAACTTGTCCAAGTGTATTGTAGTTTGCTGGCTTTACAAAACCAGATGAAATATTTTTGCAAATTTCTTCTACATTTTCATCATCTAAGCCAAGTATTGCAGCCATTTTCCAATTTCCTTTCGGAGTAAAATTTTGCATTATTTCTCCTCTTTTAGAAACTATATTTATTCCATCTTCTATATTAAAAACACCATCTTCTATTAAAGCTGTATATTCTCCAAGGCTTAGTCCTGCCATTGCATCTGGTACAATTCCATTTTTCTTTAATATTTGTGATATTCCTAAACATTCTATTAAAATGGCGAGTTGTGTATTTTGAGTCTTATTAAGTTCAACATCTGGTCCATCAAAACTAATTTTAGCAATATCTATTCCAGTTATTTTTTCTGAGTATTCATATAATTTTTTTATTTCTATAAAATTTTCATACAGGTCTTTACCCATTCCAACAGATTGTGAGCCTTGCCCAGAAAATAAAAATCCAATTTTCATAGTGTATCTTACTCCTTTCTTACAATTTGACCGAAAAATTTATAAATATTTCTCAGCCAATATTCATCTACTAGCACTGCATATGTTGATGTTCTATTTAATCTTCGTTCTTTGAAATCCTTGTCTTTAGTATCTTTTCAAATCTATTACAAAATTCTGATATTATTTTTTCTCTATCAATGTCAATTCCAGTTTCTTTTTTTATTGATGTTGCAATCTGCTTTATATCTTCTGAAAAGTGTATTTTGCAAGTATTTATTCCAATTCCAATAACTAAAAATTTAGTTATTCCATTCTCCACTTTAGATTGTGTTAATATTCCTCCAACTTTTTTGTCGTTAAGCATTAGGTCATTTGGACTCTTTATTGTAAGTTTCACTTCATACAAATCTTCAAATATTTTCTGTATTATTGTAGCCATGTCTATTGTTATTCCTTCTAATCTTTCTGGTTTGTCATCTATCTTTACATAGAAAGAAAAGGCAATATTTTCAGTTTCGTCTGTGTGCCATACTCTGCCATGAGTTCCCTGCCCATTGGTCTGAATGTTACTCATCACAAGCATTCCATCTGCTATCTTATTAGAATCAACAAGTCTCCAAATTTCACTTTGCGTTGAATCTATTTTCTCATAATACTTAAAATTTTGTCCTAATTTATTAGTTTTCAGATTTATTAATTTCATCTAGATTTGCCTGCCTCTTTATCTTATTCGTTGTTGTCTTTATTAATGGTTCTTCCGTCAAAATTATACCTCTAATTGCTTTATACTTTGGCATTTGCGTGTTAATTGTCTTTACCTTTCCTGCTAATGTTTTTCGTATTTCTTCATCAGTAGTCGCTCCATAAACATCTTTTAAAATCTCTCTATCAAATACTATTTTTACATTTATCTTAATATCATTTTTATCACTACTTTGTTGCTTTCCAAATATAAAAGATTCTTTTACTCCTTCTATCTTGTTTACCAAACATTCCATTTCTTCTGGAAATATATTCTTACCATTTTTTAGTACTATTACGCTCTTCTTTCTGCCACAGATAAATATGTAGCCTTCGTCATCTATTTTAGCCAAATCTCCAGTATGGAACCATTCTCCCTCAAAAGCATCCTTGGTAGCTTGTTCATCATTATAATAGCATAACGCAACATTCGGTCCTTTTACCAATAATTCTCCCATTCCATCTTTATCTGTATTTGCAAGCTTAACTTCTACTCCTGGAATAGCCTTACCAATCGAGCCTGTTTTATATTCTTTATTAGTTCCAACAGCCACTACTGGAGACGTTTCTGTTAGTCCATATCCTTGCACAATATTTATTCCAAGTAACCTGTATCTTGCTTCTATTTCTGAATCTAAAGCTGCTGCTCCACTTATAAACAGTTTAATATTTCCGCCTATCAGATTGTGAATTTCTTTAAAAGCCTGTTTTCTTTCTTCCATTGATGAATTTTTATATTCTTCTTCTTTTCTTAATATTTCTTCTAATTTTCCTTGCTTTTCTAAGTTCTTTCTAATCATCATAAAAATTCTCTCATAAATTCCTGGGACACAAGCCATAACTGTAACTTTATATTCATTTAAATTTTCTACAACATGCCTTATTCCATCACAAAAAACTGTTTGAGCGCCTTTATAAAGCGAAAATAAAAAACCTACGGTGCACTCAAAAACATGATGAATTGGCAATATTGAAAGTATAGTGTCTGTTGAATTTACATCTAAAACGCTCCCAATTGCCATCAAATTAGAACTTATATTTTTATGTGATAACGCAACCACCTTTGAATTTGAAGTTGTTCCTGAAGTAAATAACATTATACTCATCTCGTCAGCATTTATCGTTGCATCTATAAACTCTTTATTGCCTTGTTTTATCAGCTCTTTACCTTGTTTTATCAACTCCTGCATTGAATAAATTCCGTCTGTATTTTCTAAATTATCCATCGATATAAGATGTTTTAATTTATTCTCTGGACTTCTTTTTATTTTTTCTAGTACTTCTTCATATTTACTAGAGTAGAAAATAGCTTCAATCTCAGAGCGTTCTATCAAATTTTCAAGTTCATTTTCTGGAAGTGCCTTATCTAATGGTACAACTGTTCCTGTTCCACAAACTACCGAAAGATACGCAATCTCCCACTCATATCTATTTTCTCCTATTACTGCTATTCTTTTATCTTTAAGTCCTATATCTATTAATGCTGTTCCTAGAGCATCTATCATATTTCTAACTTCTTTATGTGTTATAACCTTATAATTTGGTTGTGTATTCTCATCTTTTTGCTTTATTTTATATGCTGGTTTATCTCCATATAATTCTTTTGTTTTGTTCAGCATATCTTTTAAATCTGTAATTTCTATTGTTTCATATAATTTCTCTGACATATATTCCTCCTTTGAATTTGCAATATTTTTATACCACAAATTGTAGAAAATGTCCTTAGACTGAAAGGTCAGTTCAAATTTATTATTTGGACAATTTCTGCATAAAAAAAGAGATTCTGAATATAAAATTTCACTTTTCATAAAATTTTTTTCAGAAATCTCTTTTTATTTTCTAGAATTGTTTTTGTAGACTATCTATTTTTTTATACAATTATTTAATTAAATTTTTAAAAATTTAATTGATAATATATTGTTATATTTGCTCTAATCTCTTTATTGTGTCTTCTAGCATTTCTTTGTATTTTTGCATTTTTTCTTTTTCTTCTTGAACCTTAGCCTCTGGAGCCTTGTTTATAAATCCAGGATTTGAAAGCATTTTTGTACTTCTTGCAACCTCTGCTTCAAGTCTTGTTTTTTCAGCCTCTAGCTTTGCCCTTTCCTCAGCTAAATCAACTAATTCTTCTGACGGAATGAATGCTTTTATTCCGTCTGCAAGCAATGTTACAACATGTTTTGGTATGTTTGTTTCATCTTTTTCTATCTCAATCTTAGAAGCAAATCCAAGTTTTTCAAGCCATGATTTAGAATTTTCTATTAATGTCTTGTATTCATCATCATCTATTACAAAAATTAATTCAGATTTCTTAGATGGATGAACATTCATGTTTGTTCTTGTATTTCTAATTTGAATTATTATTTTTTTGATTTCTTCTAGATGATATTCTTCTTTCTCGAATTCGTATTCTTTACATGGTGTTGGCCAAGCTGAAATCATTATGCTTTCATCGTTTGTATATAGTTCATCGTATATTTTTTCTGTTATGAATGGCATGATTGGATGCAACAATTTCAATATATCTCCCAATACCTTATTTAGAACTTTTTGAGCTGTTATTCTTGATTCAATTGCTTTTTCGTCTGTATTCTCTTTGTTGTATAAACGAGGTTTTACAATTTCAATATACCAATCGCAGAATTCATTCCATGTGAAATCATATATTTTCTGAGCATATACTCCCATGTCGAAATTATCTAGATTTGCTGTAGCTTCTTTTATTAAAGTATTTAATTTAGATAAAATCCACTTATCTTCATATTCAAGTTTTGAAACATCTATGCTCATTATTGATGATGATACATTTTTTCCTCCGTTCCCAGATTGTATTCCATTTATATTCATTAGAACGAATTTTGAGGCGTTCCATAGTTTGTTTGCGAAGTTTGAAGCTGATTCTAGTTTTTCTGGCATGTATCTTATGTCATTTCCTGGTGTTATTCCCATTATTAATGATAAACGTAAGGCGTCTGTTCCATATTTGTCTATTATTTCTAGTGGATCTATTCCGTTTCCAAGACTCTTAGACATTTTTCTGCCTTGAGCATCTCTTACAATTCCATGTATTAATACGTCTTTAAATGGAACTTCTCCTGTGTGTTCTATTCCTGAGAACATCATTCTTATTACCCAGAAGAATATTATGTCATATCCTGTTACTAATGTTGAAGTTGGATAGAAGTATTTGAAATCTTCTGTTTGTTCTGGCCAACCAAGTGTTGAGAATGGCCATAATGCAGAGCTAAACCATGTATCTAATGTGTCTTCATCTTGATGCAAGTGTGTGCTTCCACATTTATCGCATTTTTCTGGCATTTCTTTTCCAACCATTATTTCACCACAATCATCGCAGTAATATGCAGGTATTCTATGTCCCCACCATAATTGTCTTGATATACACCAATCTTTGATGTTTTCTAACCAATTGAAATATGTTTTATCGAATCTTTCTGGTATAAATTTTGTTTTTCCACTTTTTACTGCTTCTATTGCTGGTTTTGCAAGTGGTTCCATTTTTACAAACCATTGTTTTGAAATCATTGGTTCTATTGTTTGATGGCATCTATAGCATTTTCCTACATCATGTGTGTAGTCTTCTATCTTTATTAATGCACCAATTTCTTTTAATTTTTCTACTATACGTTTTCTTGCTTCATATATGTCTAATCCCGCAAATTCAGGAACTATGTCATTCATTATTCCATTTTCATCAAATACTTTTATCATTTCTAAATTATTATCTAATCCAGCTTGATAATCGTTTATATCATGTGCAGGAGTAAGCTTTACCGCACCAGTTCCAAACTCCGTCTCAACGAAATCTGCCGGAATTATTGGAATTTCTCTTCCTACTATTGGAAGTACAACTGTCTTTCCAATGTAAGCCTTATATCTTTCATCATTTGGATTTACTGCAACACCAGTATCTCCAAGCATTGTTTCTGGTCTTGTTGTAGCAACAATTAAATATTTTCCTTCTTCACCCTTTATTGGATATTTAATATGCCACAAATGTGTAGGCTCTTGCTCGTATTCAACTTCTGAATCTGAAATTGATGTATGACAAGTTGGGCACCAGTTTATCATTCTTTCGCCTCTGTATATTAGTCCTTTATTATACAAATTGACAAATACAGTTTGAACAGCATTAGAAAGCCCTTCGTCTAGGGTAAATCTTTCTCTTGACCAGTCGCATGAACTTCCAAGTTTTCTAATTTGCTTTGTAATTATTCCTCCATACTCCTTTTTCCAGTCCCAAGCTCTTTTTAAGAATTCATCTCTTCCTAAATCTTCCTTAGTAATTCCTTCTTCTTTTAATTTAGCAACAATCTTAGCCTCTGTTGCAATAGAAGCATGGTCTGTTCCCGGAACCCAAAGAGCATTATATCCAGCCATTCTCTTATATCTAATTAATATATCTTGCAATGTCTCATCTAAAGCATGTCCCATGTGTAATCTACCAGTAATGTTTGGTGGTGGAATTACTATTGTATATGGCTTTTTAGACTTATCATTGCTAGGCTTAAAATAGCCTTTTTTCTCCCAATTCTCATAAATTTCATCTTCAAAATCTTTTGGATTAAATTTTCCTTCTAGTTCGTGTTTACTCATAAAACATCATCCCTTCTTTAAATATTTTGTTTTTTAGTTACAGTAGCATTTTTCATATAAAACAAAAAATTGCCACTTAACCTAAATTTAGTTAAGGGCAAGAATATTTCTCGCGGTACCACCTTATTTGTATACTTTCTATAAAATATACATCTCATTTGTTTTGTAACGTAAACTACACGGATATATTTACTATTATTTCTATATATCAGCTCCCAAGCTACATTCAGTTTAACTTTCTATAAGAAGATCTCAGCATTTTTCTTCTTTTCTCTGGATAGATGTTCCAAACTTACTCCTCTTGTTCTTCGCTTTTAATTATTATGTTACTATAATAACATATTTTATACAGAAAAATCAATAGAATTAAATAAATTCCATTGATTTTATTAGTTTCCTTATATATTAATATAACACTTTTCCTTTATAAATTTTTTTATTTTCTTTTCATCTTTTCCTTCGTAATATGGAATAAGTAAATTTTTAAATTCTTCTGCTAGTTCTGCTGGAATTGCTATAATACCTTTTCCTTTTGAAATTAAATAGTGGTTACTAAAAATTACTGCTGTTCTTTTATTTCCATCAATAAATATTTGCTTTTTCATTGTATATAGTATAAGCTCTATTGCTCTATCTATATCATCCATTTTATCATTAAAAATTTTTTCTAATTCTTCTTTTATAACACTTTCAATTGGTAATTCTGGTTTCCATGTTGTTCCTCCTATTGCAACAGGAACACTTCTAACTTTTCCTGCTGAATAGTAAAAGCCTTCTTCTACCATTTTATTTATTTCACATAATAAAGCAAAATTGGTATCACTTAGTATTACATTCTTATTTAATATAAATTCCCAAGCATGTTTTAGATTTACTATTTTCATAATATCTTCTGATGTCATATTATTTACTTTTCCACCTTCAATAATACTTTCTGTATCCGCAAAGGTAGTTGCAACACCTTCTAATATTGCTTGTTTATAAATTGTATCTGCCAAATGTCTTTTAGCAAAATCTATATTTTGTTTTACTTTTTCTGAAAGTTCTTCTTCTATATAATTTAATTGTGTTAATTTTTTGTTTATTTCTTTTATTTGTTTTTTCAACTCTTTCGCTTTAATACTATTGTTTAATACTAAATTATATAATTCATCTGAATATTCTCCAACATATTTAGTTAAAACAACTCCATCTTCTCTATAATGTACATAAATATATTTATTTGAATCGTTTTCTCTTATTTCAACTGAACCATATGCAAGCGATTGTAATTCATGTTCAAGCAATTGTTTATTTTGAAGAAGATTCATAATTTCGATTTTTTCTTCCATGATATTCCTCCTTAAAAATGTGAAACATTTCTTCAATTTTTTATTGATTTTGTTTCACATTTATATTATATCACAAAAATTAAAAATGTGAAACATTTCTAGCGTTTTTTACTAATTTTGTTTCACATTTTATTTTACATTTTTATTTTCGTAATATATATCATTAGTAAGCTTATTATTAGAGCAATAAAACCAACTATTTTCAATACTTTCGTTGTTTCGTTTGTCTCATTTGAGCTAAATGTTTTTGTTGCTATCTTTCTAGCATCATATATCATTATTACAGAAATTCCAAGAATAATTAATTCAATAATTATAAATATAATTTTGGCCATTTTGATAAATTTCCTTCCTTATGTACATTTCTAGTTGGAAAAGAATTAAATTTTAACAAGGAAAACGAATTTCAAAGGCAAGGGCGCATACGTTGTGTATGTAACCGCGTTTGAAATGATGTTTGACGCAGTCAAAATTGTAATTATTTTTCAACCGTTAGTTAAAGAATTCAACTGTATACTTACATTCAAACTCTTTTCTTGGTGCTAATGTTAACATGTCTGTCTTTTGCGTAAATACACCAGTCGATTTTATTGCATCTGCTGTTGTGTACCATGGTTCTAAGCAGATAAATGGTGCTCCTGGTTTTGACCATACAGCTAAATATGGAAATCCTTCAAAGTCCATTGTTAACAAAGTCTTGTTTCCAGTCTTCTTTTTTAGGCTCACTCTATGGGAAGTCAAACCTTTCATTATTATAGCATCATTCTTGAAAGAATCTTGATTTATTGGTATTCTTCTTAAATCTTGCATTATATTTCTGGCATATTCTGTTCCAATCAAACCATCAACTAGATATAAGAAATGTATTTTATTCTCATCTTCTTCGAATTCCAAATAGTATTCATCACTGTATAAATCTCGTTGATCTATTTTGAAAGCCGGATGTCCGCCTATTCCAAATGTCATATTGTTATCGCCTTCATTTACAACTTTATACATTGTTGTAAGTTTGTTTTCATCGGTTCTATATGTTACATATAAAGAAAAATCGAATGGATATTTTACAAAAGTGCTAGGATTACTTTTTAAAACATATGAGTGAAAATTATCCAATTTTGTAACAGGTTCAAACTCCATGTCTCTAGCAAATCCATGTTGTCCCATTTCATATGTCCTGCCATTTATAATTGTCTTGTTTTGTTTTAACTTTCCCACTATTGGAAATAGTACTGGAAAATGACGTTTCCAGTAGACTCTCCCATTCTCATCTATGCAATCTTGTCCTTGGTGTATTTTTTCTATGCCATCTAGCTTGTAACTTATTAATTCTGCTCCAAGCCTAGATGTAAGCATTTGACTATGCATATACATTACTCCTTTAATACTTGATTTATTTGTGCGTTTTAGAACCCGTACTTTTTTCTTAAGTAGATTATTACCTCTTTAATATGTTTTTCTTACATATTACTTATTCTTCTGTATGAAGTTCCAAGAATCTTCACACATTTCTTTTATTCCTTTTTTTGCTTCCCAACCAAGTTCTTCTTTTGCCTTTTTAGTGTCTGAATAACATGTTGCAATATCCCCTGGTCTTCTTTGTGTTATTTTATATGGAACTTTCTTTCCAGTAATTTCCTCGAAAGATTTCACCATATCTAAAACACTGTATCCAGTTCCTGTTCCAAGATTATAAATATATAAGCCTTTTCCTTCTTTATCTAGTTTATTTAGTGCTGCTAAATGTCCTTTTGCTAAATCTACAACATGAATATAGTCTCTAACACCTGTTCCATCTGGAGTATCGTAATCATTTCCAAATACAGATAATTCTTTTAATTCTCCTGATGCAACTCTTACTACATATGGCATTAAATTGTTTGGTATTCCCTGTGGTTCTTCCCCAATTAATCCGCTTTCATGAGCTCCTACTGGATTGAAATATCTTAATATACAAATATCCCATGTATTATCTGATGCATATAAATCTTTAAGTATTTGCTCTATGAATAATTTTGATGTTCCATATGGATTTGTTGTTCCACCAGTTTTACAATCTTCTGTTAGTGGAATTCTTTCTGGCTCTCCATATACTGTTGCAGATGAGCTGAATACGAATTTCTTTACTCCATATTTTTGCATTGTTTCTAATAATACAAGACATCCAGAAATGTTGTTATCATAATATTCTAATGGCTTTCTAACAGACTCTCCAACAGATTTATAACCTGCAAAGTTTAGAACTGCCTCAATATCATTTTCTTCGAATACCTTTTCTAACTTTTCTCTATCCAAATAATTTATTTCATAAAATTTAAAATCTTTTCCAGTAATTTTCTTAATAGCTTCTAAAGCCTTTGGCTTACTGTTAGAAAAATTATCTACTATAACAATATCCTTTCCTGAATTTAATAACTCAACTGCTGTGTGGCTTCCAATAAAGCCAGCACCTCCTGTAACTAATATAGCCATAAATATCATTTTCCCTTCTTTAATAATTTATATTTCTTGATATTTTCCATAAATGATTCCAATGTTTAATTGTCCAAAGTCGTCTGTTGAAGCACTTCCACCATTATTGCTTGTACAAGATGCACAGTTAGTGTTTGTATCTTCATTTGGTATAATTTCTTTTCCAGAACCACTTATAGCTCCATTATTTTCACAAAGTTCTACTATACTATTATTATACAAAATTCCACAAATTCCTCCTAGATTAACCAAAGTATCTGTTTCGGAATTTACATTTCCATAATTTTTTGAATTTGATAATCTAGCTACTTCACCATTTTTTCCGACTAATCCACCTAAATTTACAGTTTTACATATAACTCCTACAACTTTAGATACTTGTCCATCATTTCGACATTGTGTAATTGTTCCTTTACTTTCTCCTGCTATTCCTCCAATATTAGTACTTCCAATTACATTTCCAGTATTTTTAGAATTTTCTATTGTAGCTGTTTCTAGTATTGCAACAATTCCGCCTGCAAATTCTTCATCATTTGAATTTTCTTTTAAGTTACTTATTTCTGCAGTATTCTGACAAGCAACTATGTATCCAGTTGATTTTCCTACTATTCCACCAACAATTTTTCCATCAATCTTTCCGTTATTGGTGCAACTCGTAAGGTTTCCATTTTGGTTATCTGCAACAATACCAGCTGTATAATATTTTGCTCCTGTTTGTTCTTCAATCTTACCTTCATTTGTACAGTTTGTAATTTCGCCACTATTTTCTGTATTATTTTCAACATAATTTAAAGCAACTATTCCAGCTTTTAATTGATTTGATATAATTGCAATGCTATTTGCTGTATCAATTATTTTTCCGCTATTTTCTGCGCAAATTCCAGCAACTTCTATGTTTGAACTCTCTGCGTTAATACTTGCTGTTATTGTTCCCTCCGTTTTGCAAGTCTGAATTATCCCAGAGTTTTTAGCTGATATAGTTCCAATTAATACTTTAGTATTTTCAATGTTTTCGTCCACTGAAATTGTTGCTGTCACTTTTAAATTTATTATTCTACCTTTATTATTACCAAATATTCCAACTAATACATTATTTTCTGCACCTTGAGCTATATTTACAGAATAATTTCTTATTGTTTTATTATTTCCATTAAATATCCCCTCAAAGGCATGTTCTGAGTCTCCAATCGGCAAAAAACCGTTTGCAGTAGTCAGCTCTGTTTTTATATCTTCAACTTTGCCATCTTTATTTACGTCATCATACTTAGCTTTTGGATTTTTATATGACTCATCACTTTGAAAATCTAGCTTATTTGTAAGTTCAAAATACTGGTTGCTATATGTAATTCCGCTATTTACATTTTCTGATAATTTTAATAAGTCCTCTATGTTCTCTATTTTATATGGATCATCACTCGTTCCACTACCATTAAAATCACTGGCCTTTCCAGTCGCAATTCTATTTGTTTTTGGTACATGTTTCTTAACAATCGAAACAGTTACTATTATTGCAATTATTACCATCAATGCTATGAAAATTTGGTACACGCTTATTGTTATTTGCTTTTTCTTCATCTTTTGTTATGCTCCTTCATAAATAGTCTGGTACATTCTATAATTATTAATAATCTTCCTAACATACATATTTGTTTCTTTATATGGAATGTTCTCTATGTCACTCCCATCAGCTTTTATTATTCCATCTCTAATCCATTGATTCACGTTTCCCATTCCAGCATTATATGCCGTGATTGCAAGTAACATATTTCCGTCAAAATTTTTTAATAATTCCGAATAGTATTTTGTGCCAATCATTATATTTTTTTCTGGCTCTAATAAGCTTTCTTCTTCAACCAGAGGTTCATCTATTTTATCAGCAATTTCGTTTGCCGTGGCCTCCATTAACTGCATTAAGCCCTTTGCTCCACTCGATGATTTAGCCGTTTCTTTAAAATTGCTTTCGGCTTTTATCATGGAAAAAATTAGTAATGGATCCACGTTAAATTCTTGTGCATATTTTTCTACATATTCTGAGTACTTTTTAGGATATATTTTTTGTAATATAATTTGCTTTATGTTAAATACTTTTATAATAGTTATAAGTAGTATAATACCAATTAGAACACCCACTATAACCTTATATTGTTTTTTCAAATTACATCTACTCTCCTTTGTTTATTTTACTTCATACCAGTCCTCACCCTCAGATATTTCAACTTCTAGTGGAACCGATAATTTCATTGCATTTTCCATGCATTGTTTTAGAATTTCTTTTGCCTGTTGTTTATCTTCTTGGCTAACTTCTAATAACAATTCGTCATGTATTTGCAGTACAATTTTACCATTAATATGATTTTCTTTCAATGCTTTATTTACATTTATCATAGCAATTTTCATAATATCTGCTGCTGTTCCCTGTATTGGAGTATTCATAGCAACACGACTTCCAAATTGTCTTACCATATAATTTGAAGATTTTATTTCTGGAATGTATCTTCTTCTTCCAAAAAGAGTTTCTACATATCCCTTTGCCTTTGCACTTTCTACTATATCATCCATGAAGTTTTTTATTCCTTGATATTTTTCAAGGTACTGATTAATGTATTCTTTAGCTTGTTTGTTGCTCACTCCTAACTGATTTGCAAGTCCAAAGTCACTTATTCCATACACTATTCCAAAGTTTACGGCCTTTGCAGATGACCTTTGCTCCTTTGTAACTTCTTCAATTGGAATTCCTAAAACCTTTGATGCAGCCTGTTTGTGAATATCTTCTCCGTGATTAAATGCGTGTATCATATTTTCATCTTGTGAAATATGTGCAAGCACTCTTAATTCTACTTGAGAATAATCTGCATCTATATAAATATTTCCTTCTGCAGGTTTAAAAGCTTTTCTTATTTGCTTTCCTAGCTCTGCTCTAGTAGGAATGTTTTGTAAATTTGGCTCTGTACTGCTTATTCTTCCTGTTGCAGTAATTATTTGATGGAAACTCGAGTGTATTCTCTTAGTTTTAGGATTTATATAAGGAATTAACCCCTCAACATAAGTAGAATTTAATTTAGCAAGTGTTCTATATTCCAATATTTTTTCTATAATAGGATGTTGACCTTTTAACTTTTCTAACACTTCAACATCTGTTGTATAACCATTTTTTGTTTTTTTATAAAATGGTAATTGTAATTTTTCAAATAATATTTTTCCTAATTGTTGATGAGAATTTACATTAAATTCTTCTCCTGCTAAATCACATATTTCATGTGATAAGGTTTCTACTTGGGCTTTTAATGTATCTCCAAAATCTTTTAATTCACTTTCATCTACCAGCATTCCATTAAATTGCATTTGTGCCAATACTGGTACTAACGGCATTTCGATATTACTAAATAGGCTTAATGAACCTACTTCTTCTAGCCTTTTCGTTGTAACTTCTTCTAAATTTGCTATTGCATAACAAATTAAAGCACTCTGATATTTGCTTCTTTCGTCAACTTTATCATCTTTTTGTTCCAAATTATCAAATAAATTCATCTGGTCACTCTTCTTCTCATCTGTACCATTAAATTTATTTTCTAAATATTCATCCATATCTAATTCTAAATACTTTTTAGACATTTCTTCAATATTGTTTTTATCTGTTGGGTTTAGATTATATCCGGCAATCTCTGCATCATATTTTATGTTATTATATTCACAGTCCTGCTCTTTAAAAATAATATAGTCTGGTTTAGTTCTATAGCTTATTTTGTCTATTTTTTCGTCTGCAAAAATATTAATAATTTCAGGAGTTAACTCAAAATCTTTTACATAAAATACCTTCTTATCTTTATAAAAATATAATGATTTAAAAGTGTCTTTTATAATTGCACTTTCATCTTCAAGCTTTTCTTTTTCGATATAATAAATAAATTTATCATTAATCTTTGAAAGCTCATCTTTTAAAGTATTTTTGTCTAACTCTACTAATGTAAATAAATCTTCAATCTTAGCTTCTTTCTTGGGTGTACCAAGTCCATTCAAATCAAATCTTTCTATAAATCGATTAAATTGAAGCTCTTTAAATTTATTTGTTACTGCTTCTTTATTCCACTCCTTAGTCCTTAAATCTTCTATATTAACTCCGAGTGGTGCATCTCTTAGAATAGTTCCAAGAGTTCTAGATAGCATTGCTAAATCCTTGTTATTTTCAAGTTTAGTTTTTAATGCTCCTTTGATATCATCTGCTTGTCCAGCCTCCAATTTTTCATACAAATTATCTATATTTTCATATTCCTTAATTAATTTTAGAGCAGTCTTTTCTCCCACTCCTGGAACTCCTGGAATATTATCAGATGTATCTCCCATCAAACCTTTTACTTGAATTAGCTGAACTGGTTTAACTCCATATTCTTCGATTATCTTAGAATCATCATAATCCTCTGTCTCGGTCTTGCCCATTTTAGTACGAGGAATACGAATTGTAACTTTATCACTTGCAAGTTGAAAGTTATCTCTATCTCCAGAAAGAATAGTAACATAATGTCCGGCATCAGATGCTTGCTTAGAAATAGTTCCTATAACGTCATCTGCCTCATAGCCCTCTTTTTCGATTATTGCTATATTCATTGCTTTTAAAACTTCTTTAATAACAGGCATTTGCTCAGCAAGTTCTTGTGGCATCGCATGGCGAGTACCTTTGTATTCTTTATACATCTTGTGTCTGTGGGTTGGAGCCTTCAAATCAAAGGCAACTGCAATATAATCTGGTTTTAAATCTTCTAAATCTTTAAATAGAATTGATAAAAATCCATATACAGCATTCGTATATTTACCATCAGCAGACATCAAAGATTTAGAGCTCATTATTCCATAAAAAGCCCTATTCATAATGCTGTTTCCATCTATTATTAATAATCTATTACTATCCAAAAATTATACCTCCAAAACTATTCGTATATTCCTATACTTCTCATATAATTTATATATCCTTTATCTATATTGTTCCATTTATCAATTTTATCATTTAAAATTTCCATGTTGACTGGTGCTTTTGAGTATGACTCATAACTCTTTACAATGCCATTTTTAAATCTTTCTGGGCATCTTCCAATTATTCTAGAAATATCATCATATTTATCTCCAAAACCACCAAATCCAAAATCTATAATAGCCGCAACATTATTATTATCGTCTAACAACACATTGCTTGGGTTCAAATCACCATGAACCAAGTTATTGCAACTATCATCTATTTTACTCTCTTTCCAGAATTTTATATCATCTTCACTCAAATGCAAATTTAAAAGTTCGTCTAGAAAATCTGTTAGTTTCAAGCCAATATTTCTTGTATTAAATACTTCATCTTTATTGAAATCTAAGTTATGCAATTCATACATAAATTTTGCAATTTCATTTCCAACATTCTCAATTTCTTTATCACTAAGTGAATCCATCTTCTTAGCAAGTGGAGTGCCTTTTATTTTTTTATGTACACTAAATGGTTTACCATTATAATATTTTAGTTCTAGCTTACTAGTATTAAAATCTGTTTTATTATATATGTAACCTGCAAATTCACAGTCCTTTACAATAGTTCTAGACCAGAATTCATCACGTGGAAATCTAAAGAAATAGTTTCCATCATCAGTTTCAACCTCATATACTATGTTGGTCCAGCCAGTTGTAATTTGGTTTGCTTTTACTATTTTTTTCCCTTTTAGGGTGTCTGCAATTATTTTGTCAAAATTTTCATCACTTTTAAAAAATATATCCATATTAATCCTTTCAATACTCAATTTAAAGAAAATAAAACACTCATATTCTATATTTAAATATGACTCATTTATTTCCATTTTATTGTTCCTTTGTCAACAATTATTAAAGTAAAACATTTGTATTCATTCTGTTAACCTAGCTTGTTAACATACTCTGTTACTAGCTCAACTACTCATTATTTTGCATTTTATCCTTAATCAATTTAATAAGTTCATCTTCTGATTTTTCATCATAATTATTATATATTATGTAATCAAACATATCTTGTAATTTCTTATTACTCATAAAATTTTTATATTGTTCTTCTGTCTCTTTAATTCTCTCGTTTTCTTTCTCTGGTGTTAAGTTTCTTTTCTTTACTTGTTCTAATGCCACATTTATATCATTTGGCAATATATAAACAGTGACAATATCTGGTCTTATTCTTTTCCAGTCTTGAATAGTAGTATAATACATTTCAAATACATAATTTTCATTAGATAAAATTTCATCCTTTTTATATGCATATGTACCACCAAACACATTAAAATCGTAAGCAATTTTTCCATCATCTTTGAGTTTTTGTAACTCTTCATGAGTCATAAAAAGTCCAGTTTTTCCGTTTTGTTCACCTATTCTCATAGTTCTTGTTCTTATAGTATGTACCTTGTTGAAATCAAGCTTTTTTGCAATTTCTTCTGCATAAAAACTTTTTCCCACTCCAGTAATACCAGAAAGTGCTAATAACATTATGTTCTCCTTTTGTTTCTTATATTTTGTTGTTATTTCTCATTGCAAACTATATCATATTTTAGGAGATTTATCAATGAAAAATATATAAAATAATGTAAGCACTCAATAAAACGGCGTAAAATAACCCCAGATTTTTAAGTTTTGCTTAAATTTCTGTGGTATTATTTTTATTCCAAATTTTTATCATATCCTTCTTGAAGTTCTATTTTTATTTTGTTACTTACAAAAACGGTCAGTTTTAATATATTTGACATTACTGGTTGTTTTTCTTTATCTAACTTGTTTAAATCAATCATTCCATATGTTGATCTATTTTCATTATCTATCCACCTTCGAAATGTTGTTGGAATATCTTTTTCTCTCGAAAACTCGCTTTTACTCTTCCCGCTCTCGTGATATTCCGCTAAATATTCTTCTTTTTCTTCATCACTATAAACTCTCGCCATAAAAAAATTCCTCCTCATATTTTATAGATTTTATACTACTATAAAATATGTGGAAGAACAATACAACGTTTTATTTAGCGCTTATGCTCTTACATTCGCTATGCGAGTCGTGAGCCTTCTTATAGCTTTCTGTTATCATTTTTATTTTTTCCTCTTATTTCAAATTTCTCGTCTCTAGCGTTCAGCTTTTCCTAGAAAAGTGAAACGCGGAAACCGATGCGGTTGTTGCTGTAGTCAATGCCAACATCGCAACGGCAAGCTGTAGGATAGTTTGTGCCTGTATTACTGAAACCGCCTCCCCTGCTAGCACACGGATCGTTCTTGGAGGTTTTTTCCAAAGTCCACTCCCACACATTTCCAGCCACATCATATATATTCATTACTTTATTTTTCTCTGATGTTCCTGTTGTTACTAATATTCCGTTCCCGTTTGAAGACTGGGCTATTTTATTTCTACTTGAGTCTACAAAATTTGTAGTTGATGTCGTTGATGGATTCCATGTTGAGCTTAAGTTATAATCACTCATCGTTGCATATTTTCCAGTCTGACTTAATTGAAATACTGAATCTCTATAATTTCCTATTGCTGTACTATTTGTTGTTAAATCATCTGTTGATGTAATTTTAGCTGTGTCTTTACTCATAAATGCTAGCACTAAATCCCATTGTACTCCAAACATTAAACTACTTGTTTTTGTTCCTGAATTTACATTACTTGCTAAATTTTGTGCTTGTGTTCTTGTTACATATGTGTATGGGTATGCATCTGCTTTTGATACTGGCGCTGTTGTTGGTACTGGATATTTTCCATTTACTTGTGATTCTATACTTGTTCTATTAGTTCCAATTCCAGCTTCGTATCTTCCTACATAAAATCCTCCATTTTCATATACACTTTTTAACATGCTGTTTTTTAAATTATTATATGCTGTTTCATCTGCAAACCAACCTACACTTTTGTCATCAGCTACATATGTGTCTGAATAACCATATGTTGTTACATAGGTACTTGTATAATCTTTTAAATCATTTTCTATACTTGTATAATCTGCATCTGTAAATGTTGTTTTTCC
>ULRK01037263.1_pt1 | contig 67962 bp, 62 predicted proteins | sample 1955341 | NCBI WGS metagenome assembly ULRK01 (sample SAMEA4835680, study PRJEB28245) | human gut metagenome | biome: gut microbiome; material: fecal sample | place: Denmark | collected 2008
ATTTGTTACTGTCCGAATCAGCAAAATACGATTTAGCACAGATTCCAGATTTTCCTCATCCGATGCCTTTCCGGCAGCCAGATATTCAAGTCCGTAATCTAATGCCTGTTTCCACTTGGCGTCCGTTTTTTCTCCGTATGCCAAAAACTTATGTTGTATGTACTCATCGAGGCAAAATTCATCCATCCCATAATCTGCCATGTCACCAAGAATCCCTGTAAGCGACACCGTATCACTCGAGATAAAATCCGATATTCTCTTTTCGTAATCTTCCTTATCTTTTTCCTGTTCTTTGTAATACTCAGCAAAAGAATCCGGCGACTGAATGGACTTTTTCGACAACTTGGACGGCGACTTTACAACAAGAGAAAGAATCCCTTTTGAAAAAGAACCCTCCAAAGAATCTTTTGGATTTTCGCCTCCCCCATCTTCTTCCACTCCGGTATAATCAAAAACAATGGATGAAGTATCATAATCCTGCCACAGCTTTTCTAGCCGTTTTTTACAGTTTTTAACACTATCCTTTTGCAGTATTTCTTCCGTTTTTGTAAGAATATCCAGGTTTGTCTTAAGTACCGGAAGAGCAGCAATCACACGCGAAATGGTATCATCTTTTGACGCTGACCCATTTTTTAGTTTCTCACCAATTTTCTGTGCCTGTTTAATACGTCCTTTAACCTTCGATACCTTTGCCAAAAACTTTAGCTTATTTTTTATATTCCAATCTTTCGTTGATTGATCCAGATTTTTCTTCATCTGTTTCCACACGGCGCCTTCAGTGACACCAAAATTCTGCCCCTTGCACTCTCCGGTAACGAACATCTTTGCAAATTCCTGCTCGCAGATTATCGTACCGCCCGCCACCGTAATGCCATCCACCAACCGCATCAACTCAAGTAAATCCGTATAACATTCTGCAGCCTTTTTTTGATTTTCCACCGTCGTCTCGATATTTTTTGCGGACTTTTCCACTTTTTTCAAATCGTTTGATGAATGTAACACCTTTTGTAACTGTTCCTTCGTGACAACACGTCCCATGTAAGAGCGAATCTGCTTTTGCAGTGCCTCTGCGTGATTATCCCCCAGATACACTTTGTTTTTCACCTGAATGTCATCAATTCCGCCATCTAAAAAATCCATTTCACCTTTGTCCGCCGCGGAAATTGTATCTCCTGCATAACGCCCAATCACCTGCTCATATGGGGTACCGCCTTTCTCAATAAAAAACAATCCGTAATGCTCATAGAGTGGTCTATTGTACTCGGATAAAAGCCCTTCTGCTCCTGTCCGCAGTGTTCTCGCCGCATGGTTTTTACATACCGTATAGCGTGCCGTTTCCAACAGTGTGCCAAACAAGGCAAAAACCAAGAGAAAAACCAACGAGAGAAACACCGTGATGGAGCCCGTCAGCCTACGCAAGAATTTTCCCCGTATCTCTGGTAAAATTCGTAAACGCCTTCGTTACAACACTGGTAATTTTCGTTTTGAATATCAGCACTAAAGCAATCAAAATTACCAGAATCAAAATAATTTCAACAACACCAATCGCATCCTCTTCTAAAAAATAATTTTTCATTACATTTCTCATAGCTGTACCTTCCTTTCCATCCGCCGGCACTCACATTGTCATAAATGCCGGAACCATAATAATTCCCATAACAATCAATAACATCAACATCATCGGGAAAAGCAGTCTCGTACCTGCCTTTTCCCCCAACTGCAGTGCGTGTTCTTTGCGCCTTTCTAAAGAATCCATCGCCTCCGTCTCTAAAATTGCGAGCATTCCTTCCGCTCCCTTTTTCATATTCTGCGTAATCAGAGAACAAAATCGCAAATACTGCTGTAACAGACAGCGTCTGCCAAAACACTCCACTGCTTTCGTCTCCGATACGCCATCGTGCATCTGACGCATCGCAACACCAAGTTCCTCATACACATACCTTTTTTTCCCTCCCCTTTGGCACTTCTTCTCATACTCGCTAACCAGTCGTTCAATCACTTTTCTCACGCTTAACCCGGCACCTAAAAGCAGCATAAACTGATTTACCACCGCCGGATGGTCAAGTAAGAGCTGCTCCCTGCGAAGCGTCTGCTCCTTTTTTTGTTGCATTCTCCAAAATACCGGCAAACAAATAATTAAAACAAGAACCAGATACACAAGTGCATAACTTTTTTCGTCCGACTTCAAAATATAGCGCACCTTCTTACCGTCAATGGTTTCCGGCAGTTTTACAACTTCTTTTTCTGCCTGCTCTTCCATTTGCTTTGCCACTGCCTGTTCCACATTTTTCTCCCACAAACTCTTTTCACTCCACTTGACAGGCGCAATGTGAATAGAAAATGAATACACCTTCTTCCAGTTTTTCCAAGAAGCCTCTGCCGTCACCTCCGTGTCGACACCAGACTTTGGAATCTGCTCTTTACAAAGACTTCCATCTTCACTTAAATAGGTGTCTTCTACCGTCCAGTGAATCTCCATCTGCGTAGAGGGCATGGAATCCGGCAAATGCAGCGGTTTATCCACATGCTGAAGCGATTGATTTTCTCCCAGAAGTTCAGACTCCAGATACTTCTTTGTCTTGCCATCCAGATTTTCCTTCTCCTTCTCCGTAAAATCGCGGTCTGACACGATAAGTTCTAACTCCTTCTTCCAGAGTTTCTGTCCATCATTACTCTCAGCCGTAACCGCCAAAGACTGCTCTTGTTCCTGCCGTCTCACCACATAGCCATCCAAAATTTCCTGCGTATCTGACGGCTGAAATAAACAATACAAAAAACTGAGTAATAGAGCGGCCATTAACACCCCTGCTGTTTTTATCCTTTTTGTCCAAATCCGCTTCTCAACTTCTTCGGTCGGTTCTCTCACATAAATGCTTCTGGCATACTCCCTCGTAGACGAAAACATGCCAAACCAGTCTTTTTTAATTTTCATGATTTTCTACCTCCTAACATTCAATTTTCATCAAGTGTCTGCTCCATGCTGCGGCACCCAAATACACAAAAAATGCACCGGTCATAAAAAGCCGTCCAAAAAATCCCTCATATAAAGGATCCAAAAAACCGGGAGAACAAATCTGCAAATACAGGATAATAAAAAGGGGAATCGCCGTCATACAATTAGCTTCCATCTTTTTTCCGGCAATCATCGTTTGAATTTCTCTCTGTATCTCCATCTTCTCGCTGATATTCTGTGCCGTCCGCTTCATCACTTTTACCAAATTCCCTCCGCTTTTTCTTGCCGTCGCATAAATTTGTGCGAAAGTGATAATATCTTCCACACCACTTTTTGATGCGAATGCGGACAACACTTCATCCAATGGCTGATGCAGAGAAATTTTTTGCTGTATGTCCCAAAGTTCTCTCATCATCCTCGTATCCTCCGAATGCAGCAACTTCATATCGCGATACGCTTCTGTGATGGCGTTTTCCATAGAGTATCCTGCTGCCAGTGCAGAAACCATGCTATCCATTGCCTCCTTAAATTCCACCATCAACTGCCACTTCTCCTGCTCCTTTTGAACTTTTATCCGGTATCTTACATAACAAACGCTTCCTAAAACCGCACCCAAAAAACACAATGCTGCCTGGCGGTAAAATAAAAACAGCAGGAAAAAACTTCCGATAAACCCAACTGCCATTGTTTTCAAATACCACTTTCGTTCTCTCATCCATTTCACAAAATCACCCCTGCTCTCTCCGCTTTTTCTGTTGTCGAAAAAACGGTCTTTGTCCTCACAAGATGCCCCTTCACCCTTCCATTCATTTCCCCCTGTTCCTCAAAAACAAATAACGGATGAAGTTCTATCTTACCGTCCACCACACTTCCTACCTCGCTGATTTCCAGCACACGCCGCGACTTATCTCTAAGTCTCCCAAGATGAATCATAATATCAATCCCGGAAGCAATCTGCTGTCGAATCGCTGCCAACGGAATTTCTAAACCCATCAGAAAGAGCGTCTCCAAACGATTCAGCATATCTTTCGGACTGTTTGCATGACCGGTAGACAAGCTTCCGTCATGTCCGGTATTCATCGCTGTCAACAAATCAATTGCCGCAGAATCTCGAATCTCCCCAACAATAATCCGGTCGGGACGCATACGCAATGCACTCTTAACCAAATCGCGGATGGTAACTTCATTCTTCCCCTCTACATTGCGGTTTCTGGCTTCCAGACGAACCAGATTTGCGATGTTTTGAATCTGCAATTCCGCAGAATCCTCAATCGTAATCACACGCTCTTCTTTCGGAATGAAATTAGACAGCACATTTAAAAATGTGGTTTTTCCGGCACCGGTTCCTCCGGAAATAAAAATATTGTATTTGGCAATCACAAGCTTCTGTAAAAACTCACATGCATCCTTTGTCAACGCACCAAGAGAAAGAAGTTTCTCCATCGTCATTGCTTCTTTTGGAAACTTACGAATGGTAATCACCGGTCCTTCCAGTGCAATCGGCGGCACAACAATATTTACGCGGGAACCATCTTCCAAACGGGCATCCAAAATCGGGTTTGACTCATTCACAATGCGGTTTCCCCGGGAAGCAATCTGCTGAACAATGTTTTCCAGCCTCGTTTGATGCTCAAACGAAAGTCCCGTCTCATACAAACGCCCCGCCTGCTCAACGAAAATGTGATGCGGTCCGTTTACCATAATTTCCGTAATCGTCTCATCCTCTAACACATCCTGCAAAACATCCATGCGGCGAATTGAATTAAAGACCATGTGGCGCAGTTTTCGCTTTTCTTCCAGCCGGATATACTCATCCGGAAAAAGCTCCGTTATCGTCCGGTCAATCATCGCCTGCAGGGTTTCATCCTCAAGTTCTGCACCGGGTGGAACCTCCTCCAGTACCCGTTCCCGAATTACCATCCGTCTTTCATTCCATATCTTCCCATACACATCCATCCTCCGGGCCTCCTTCTTTTTCCAGTAAGTGCTCCATACGTGACATCAACTGATTATTTTGTGACCACTCGACAAGTGGCAGAGTGCAAAGATTTTCCCGCCAGTTTTGTATCTCTTCCCATTCCGGAATAAACTCAGCAAGTGCTAATAAATCATTCTTTTTCTCCATCTCACAATAATGCAAAAAAACCTTCTTACGCACATCACCGAAACCATCTCTTTTATCTACAACAAACAGCCTGTCGGCACACACCATAAACTCCATCAAAGACTCCGACAAAGCCCCCATCTCGACAACCAGCGAATCATATTCACCTATTGTCAAGAGCCTCTCAAATAACTTTTTCAAGTCTTCGATTCCACAGTCTAACAAATCCTTATAATGGGCAAACGGAGTCAGCATATCAGCACTGCCAAACGGATAAACATACTGCGGTAACTGCGCTGAAAACAACTTCTCCGATGGACACAAAAGAAGCTCGCCAATATCTCTTTTTTGCCAATGCGGATCTTTCGAAAATTCACCGTCAAAATATACCGGAAATCCGCTTAAGCTGACAAACAGACACCGCCCTTTTGTCCCCAGATACTGTGCCGTCATCACCGCAGGCTCCGTAACAATCATTCCCTCCGGCGAAAAAAACATAATCACACCTTTTTGTATTTTTTTCTGTTCTTCCAAAGGCCTATAACCAAGAATTTTCAATAAATCCTCGTAAATGCCCTCGGCACGCTGATACTGTAAAATCTTCTTCTGCTGCCTGTCATCTGCCTTTCCTAACAGAATCACCTCTTTTTTTGCCTCTGCATAAAGTCCCTCATCATCGGTCAAAACAACAATCCGCTGGTTCTCTGTCTCCGTCCGCCACATCACTCGTTCTCTCTCTGTCATTAACTCCAATCGTATCTGTTTATTCTTTTTCCTTGTCAAAAAGCGGAGCAGCCGCCTTCCATAATCTGCCTGCAAAAAATATAAAAGTATTATCGTTTCTTTCATCCGAATCCTCCTTTTTCCGTTGCCTTCCATTTACATAAAAGGGCACTTTCCCTAAAATATCTCCCATAAGGCAGCGATGGATATGGCAATACAAAAAGGAATGACACCATCTTCACCATCTCGTCTCATGTCATAATAGGGATTTTTATTTCGTGTTTTTTTATCACTTTTTATAAATTGAAATAAATAGCGAAACCGGCGAAACATATTCTTCCGCCAAATCATCTTAAACAGCGCCATAATGGCACCAACAAAAATAGAATAAACAAGGATACGGAGTGCAGCCCTAAAACCAAGGAATGCTCCTATAACAGAAATTAATTTACTATCGGATGCCCCGAATACGTGGCAAACGTAAAATATAAAACTGACAGAAAACGGAATGATTATCCCTGCAAGCCAGAAAGAAATCCCGCCTGCCGATATCCTGTCCAGATGGCCGATAAGGCTTATCACAAGAGCGGCAAAACATAGTGCATTCGGCACACGGTACTGCCATAAATCGAAGAGGGATGCCGGTACGAGAACAAGAAAAATCAACTCGTAAACTAAGGTCATCACTCACCTCCTATCTGTGATGTGCTACAAATTTAACACGCCACATACCTCCTTGTCAACAACTTTCGAAAGCGTTTTACGACACAAGATAATATGCATAACCTTTCCATTTTTTGACTATACTGTTACTAAATATTTGTGATTTTTCATCGTAAAGGAGAGTGTGAAATGAAGAATAAAAAAAATCCTGCATGCCAGACAAAAGCCGAGCTTATGCAGGAAATTGAGGCCTTACAACAGGCGCTTGAAACCGCCCATTCCAATTTTGAAAATGTATGTGACCCGGATTTAATTGACAGCTATATCTATGAAATCAATGCGCTGTCTTTCCGTTATAAATATTTACTGCGCCAAGTGCAGAGTATTCAGACAAACGCCGAATTTACGCCTCAAATCCGCGATTTGCATCAGCCCCGCTATCAATCGTCTCATTGAGCGTTCCACGCCCATATGTGAGGCCGGCATAAATTGTCTGCACGTTTTTCATAACGGCTTCGGAGTCATCCTGTTTTGCAACTTCTTTAAAAGAAGGAAGAAGTGCTTCAAAAATATCCGTTGCATGATTTAACTGCTCCGGGTCTCTGTTTGCGATGCCCTGACAAAGTTCCCGGTACGCAAACACATATAACTGGCGAAGATAATGGGAAATCTCATACTGCAAATCTAAACTTGCCATCAACTCCGTAATCATACTGCGCGCACGTTCAATTTCATGGCGCGCCGCTTCAATTTCTCCCTGTTTTAAATATTTTTTTCCCTCTTCTATACTGGCAAGTGTTGCCTCATAAATAATCACAACAAGTTCACTTCGGTTTGCCTGTGTCACACGCGCTGCATATTCCTGTAACCGTTCTTTTTCCATGCCATCTTCCTCCTATTCGCGGGATTTTTTTATCCCTGAAGAATCTGTAAAATCGTCTGTGGCTGGTTGTTCGCCTGTGCTAACATCGAAGTACCTGCCTGTACCAACACGCTGTACTGTGTATATTTTGTCATTTCTTCCGACATATCCACATCTTCAATACGAGAGCATGCCTCCGTCAAGTTCTGTGAAGTCTCATCAAGACTTGATATTGCAGAATCCAAGCGATTCTGGTAAGCACCAAGTTTAGCACGAATGGAAGAAACCTGCTGAATCGCATCATCAAAAGCTGAAATTGAGGAAGAAGCTCCTGCCACGGTACATACGTTACAGTTTTCAATATCCAGCGTTTTTGTATTCACACAAGGAATCGAAATGTTAATGCTCTGTCCCTCATTAGCTCCAATTTGGATTGCAACATAACCGGCATCCAACATGGTAACGGTAGCGTCTGAACCGGCTTTCGCATTTGAAATATCAAATAACATGCGGAATCCGTCGCGGTCCGACACTTCCATCTGTCCACCATTGATAAATACTGTTGCCGTATTTGAAAATCCGGAAGTAGTATCAAGTGTTACTTTTGCATCGGTACCCTCTGTAGTCTGCACACCGTTAATACCAAGTTTCTGTGCCAGATTTGCATTATCCGTTGTGATATTTAACTTCTGGGATGCACCGTAAATAACTGAGGTAAAGGAAAGATTTGTCGCCGCAGCCAGTTCACACTCCACACCGGCGGCATTTACCGGAACCACATCGACATTCATCATTTCACAGTAATCACGAATGTTTGCATAAACATCTTCAAAAGTCTGACCTTCCTTAATATCAATCACTTCACCATTAATCTGAATCTGTCCTGCAGTCGCCTTATCAACTACATCTGTTGGTGCAAATCCAAGTGCACCTGTTTTTGCAGTTGCCTGTGTTGCCTCTGATACAATCTTAAATTTATAACCGGTTAATGCCACATCATCACTGGCATCAATCAATTTCACACCAACATTGTTGGATGAGGACTGACGGCAGCAGGAACCATCTAACACACTCATCGTATTATACTCAGTATCTTTTGACAAACGGTCGATTTCCGCCATCAAAGAATCAATCTCATTTTGCAGTGCCTGTTTATCTTCAATCGTTGTCACACTGCCGTTTGCCGCCTGTACCGAAAGTTCACGGCAGCGCTGTAACATATTTTCAATCTCAGAGAGAACACCTTCTGTCGTCTGAATAAAAGAAACACCATCTGAACCGTTTTTGGACGCTCTCTGAAGTCCTCGAATCTGTGCGTGCATTTTCTGGGAAATTGCCATTCCTGCCGCATCATCTGCCGCTTTTGTAATCCGGTAGCCGGAAGATAATTTGTTTGTACTTGCTGTCAACTGTGACTGTACACTGTTCAAGTTAAAATTTGCGCGAAGCGCCGAAATATTTGTATTAATTTTCATTGTCATCGTCCTTTCTGTTCATGGTTACCACAAATAATCTGGCAATCCGGTACAAATCCTGATTTTTTGCACCTTCTTTTTTATTTCCTACGGAAAGAGACGTCCTTTGCCCCGTAATCAGGGTATTACCATCCATTGTAAAACCAATCTCTTCCAATTCCTTTTCAAATGCATCCATGCGCTCTTGGCAGGAGGAAACACTCGTTTCATCCTCTACGGTAACAAAGCCGTTTACCTTTTTCTCTTTTACCTTAAAACTAGCCTGCAACCTGCCAAATTCCTTAGAATTCATAGCAATCTCAATACTGCCCTTTTCTTTTTCCACGCCTTCCCTAATTGTAATATTGCAAGTCGTAATTCCAAATTCCGTCAATATCGGCACTTCATAAACCTGACAGCGGCGCATTGCGCCATGGAATGTAAACAAGCGGGACATCTGATTCTGCCATGTAATTTCATCATATGTTATATCGTCTGATTCCCGTCTTTCCACTAGTTCTTTTTGCATGTTTTCTTCAATTTCTGCAAATACATCATCCAAAGAGTCCGGCTCTTCCATCGCATCAAGAACCGCATCGGTATCCTCTTCTTTCCACAAATTACGCCATTTACCGGCACCCATCTGCCGAAACTCCTGCACCAGTGAAAGATTGGAAAGTGTCGCCGGTAAATCCAGCGCCTCTAAGAAATTTATCACCTCTGACTCACTCTTTGCAGCCGCCTCACGCACAGAGCGCACTTCATTCTCATAAAAGGTATTTTCCTCTGCAATTGCTGCCTCTTCACACCGCTCCAATAATGCCTCTGCTGAAATTTCCTCATTTCCACCCATTGCCTCTTTTAATACCTGTGGTGACAATTTTTCCGTTAAATCTGCCGCAATATTTTGTCCATATGCCGCATAAATCTGCTCGGAAATGGAATTTTTCGAAGCGATTACTTCTTTTTCCATGCCAAACGAATCATCCACCGAGACATCCATTCCGGCTTTTTTTCGTGTGCGGACTGCCGACAGAAGGGAAGAAAGCGATAATTCTTTTCCCTCATTTAATACCTGAGCGGCTGCCGCTCCGTCACTTTTTTCAATCTGGTGAAGAAGGCGGTAAACGCCAATCATCGTTTCACGCTCATCTTCCGTAAGACCATCCGTGTGGTCCATCTTCCACAAATACTTTCGGAAAGAAATATCTTCTATATCATTTTGGGCTAAAATTTCATTCACATCATTCTGCAATTCGTCTAATGTCTTTTCTAACGGATTCTCGCCCTTGCGTATGAGCTCACAGACAACTTCCGGTTTCATACTTTTCATCAGCGTCGTAACACGCTCGTCATACTCTTTAACAGAAACCAGATTTTCCTCGGTTAAAGGCATCTGATTATAAGCAAGAGCGCGAACCGCCCGCTCATTTCTCGCTGTTGTCTCGAAACCTGCTTCCTCAAGCAGCGTATCGATATTGGAAAATGCTTTTGTGAGCGAATCCCCTAAATCTCTGCGGACTTCTGTTCCCACCGACTCATAACGATTTTCTACCATATCAAACGAAGCGGTGAACGCCTCTGCCTTAGAAGACAGGGAAGAAAGTGTATCCTCTACTCCCTGAGTAAATGCATATCCCATAAACTCAACCGGTGCAGACAACACTTGTTTTACCGCCTGAGAAGTTTCTTTCAGCGTATTGATATTTTCTTCTGTCACCGGCAAATCCGCATTGAAAAGTTCCGACTGATAAGCCTCTTTTTCCGCTGCTCTAAGTTTCTCAACCACATCTTCCAATTTCGTGACATCAATTGAAATTCCTTTTTCTGACATCGTGCGGATGGCATCCGCCATCATCGTAAGCTGGGTTTCCGCCAGTCTTCTCTTAAAACGAACAGCCTCTGCCACCGATAATTTCACTAAATTCGCTTTTTCCGGCTGCACACCTTCCGCCATCTGGTCGGCAATTCGTGCCGCCAAAACCGAATCTTTAGTTTCTTTTAATTCTTTTACCTGCGAAGAAAGTGCCACATTTTCTGCCGTTACCGGTAAATCTTCTTCATACAGCCACTTCGCTGCTGCCATGTTTTCGTCATCTGCTTCCATCCCGCTCTCTTCTAAGCGGCTGCGAACCTGATTCTCCACAAGTGAAAAATCATTTTCCTCGGACAATGGATTCTCTTCACCTTCCACGGCCCCATGAACACCGGCATTAACACTTTCCGGTGTAAGAATTGTATTTTCATTGTCAATAAAAAACTTCATCGCAGCGTCCGAAAAAGAGCGGATTTCCGATGCCATATCTACGGCATGCGAAAGCTTCGCCACATTTTCTTCCGTCACCGGCAGGTCACTGTCCAATAACCGGTCAATCACAGCGTCCGGGACGTTACCGTCCACGGCTAACTGAACGGCATTTTTACTTACCGCCTCATCTTTTTCCCGCTGTTTTGACACTTCACGCTCGACAGCCTCCTGCTTCTCATGACGTTCTTTCTTAATTCTTGTGACCGCCCGCTCAAGCTGAGATGAAGTATATTCTTCTAACGGTGTCCCATCTTCCGAAACCGCTTTTGCATCTTTCCCGGTCATACAGCGGCTGATAAAATCCGCCGGTGACATCTGCGCATCGTCTAAAGGCACCATATTTTGTTTCTGTAATTGTTTTGCTTCTGCTTCCGTATACACAATGTGGTGTTTCCCCGCCTCTTGTACGGAACAATCCATTGTCGCTCCCACCTGAATCTGGGAGATGCCGCCATCCTTGGCGTCTTGTACAGACACGTTTTTTTTCTCCATTCTTTCCGTGTCATCAAAGGTAAGAGAAATCCGATTGGTCGAAATATCCATAGATTTCACGCTCACTTTCTAAATCCTTATACTTATATCTCGGACAATCCGGCGGAAATCTTTAGTATCTCTTCCTAATTTGCCTGATACTCTTCTAACAGACTTTTATCCAGTTTAATTCGGTTATCCATCGTTTTCATGACATCGGCAATTTCAACCGTCTGTTTCACGGATGGATCCGACAAATCGTACAAATTATTATTACGGAAATCAAGGACAGTCGGCTCGAAAATATTATCTTCATTTTCAGTGATAACCAATCCCTTTTCTCCATTTGACAATTCAACACATACACCCGGATACAAAATAGAAATACCATGAATCAAAGCATTTACTATTTTCTTATTATAACGCTCCTCATCCGCAAGAAGTTCACGCACCGCTTTCACTTCCGAAGTCGGCTCCTCAAAAGACTTCATTGCTGTCATACGGTCATACGCATCTGCCACATAGAGGATATTTGCATTCACGCTCTCTTTTAACCCTGCCGGAATTTCTGCATCGCTCTCTCTTGTATAAAGCTCCTGCATCTGGGCAATGAGGCGCAGAACTTCCTCATCCAAATCACCATATCGAGCTAATGTCTCCTGTGTGTTTTTCTTAACGACTTCTTTCGTGCCATCATCTAAATCTTCCGCATCCGGTAACTGCTGTAATTTCAGTGCACCGATATCATGCAGAATAGCAGACTTCACAAGGAGATTAATCCGTCCAACCGGGAAGCCCATCTGACCGGCAATAATGGCGGACAAAATAGCAACATTCAAAACATGTTTATAAATATAATCTTCACTGCTTCGCAGACTCTGCACAAAATTAATCTTATGGTTTAAGTCTCCATAATTCTTTATGATAAGACTGCACAGCCAGTCAAGCCCTTTGTCTTTTTTCCCGGAATCAATCAAATCCAAATCTTCACGGATACTAAAAACTGCCATCGTCTGGAAACGCTCAAAGTTAATATCATCTTCCGACATCGGCGGAACCGGTTCTGCCGGTTCAAGTATGTACAGACCTAAAAGCCTAAAATTTTTAATTCCGTAAATCGCCTGCATCGTAAGTTTTGTATCACGGTCATACAACAAAACTCCATTTTTATTGTAGATTGGTTTTCCTAAGCGCATTCCGGGCTTGAGTTCATCTACTTTCACAAATAACATGCTGCTACCTCCTCGACTTAATTTTTTCACATTTTTTTCGTATACTTATCATCATAAATCGTTATTTCTATCATAGCAGTTATTGCCATTTGACGCAATGATTATTTGAGAAAGGAGCGTGAAATTATGCGAAAAAGAGGACTGATTTCAGTTTTGATTTTATCTCTTTTGCTTAGCAGCATCATACCGCATAAAATTCAGGCTGTAACTGAACAAGCTAAGACCGCTAAAACTTCTGATAACTATGTCGAGGGCGAAGCCATTGTAACACTTAACGCTTCTTCCGAAACCGGACTTGCCAAAGAGGGAACCGCATCATTTGATTCCGATATTGAAGTGGAAAACAGCTGGGATTTTGGTCCTGCCAAAAAGAAAAAGGGGAAAAATCTCTATCTTTCAGAGGTTCACTCTGATACTTATTCAACGAAAGAACTTATTGAAAAACTGAAAAAACAGGATAATGTAGTTGCTGCCGAGCCAAATTACTACCGCTATAAATTAGCCACGACAAACGATACTTATGCCGATGAACAGTGGTATTTAGACGGCACCGGAGCCTATCAGACTACTTCCTCCGGTATTCAGTACAAAAACCGGATTCAAACAAGTAACGACAGCGATACCATTGTTGCAGTCGTTGATACCGGTATTGACTACACCCACGAAGATTTAACCGCTCACATGTGGAAAAATCCTTACGACCAGTTAGAACTTCCGGGTACATATGGCTATGATTTCGGAGATTACGACAGTGATCCTATGGACGAAGATGAGGACGGACACGGTACTCACTGCGCCGGTGTCATCAGTGCCGTATCGGACAATAACAAAGGAATCTGCGGCATCAGCAATGCAAAACTAATGGCGTTGAAAGTTTTTAATTCTGCCGGCACATCATACGATTCCGCTATCATCGCGGCTTTTAATTACATCTATAAAGCGCAGACTCTTGGCGCAAATATTGCCGCCATCAACTGTTCCTGGGGTGGCGGTGGAAGTAGTTCAACCTCTATGAAAACGCTGATTAACCAAATTGGGCAAAATGGCAGTCTGTTTCTTTTTGCTGCCGGAAACGAGGGCGAAGACCACGATAATGCCATCTCCGACGGATGCCCCTATGACTTGGACAGCCCTTATGTGGTAACCGTTGGTGCCTCCACCCAGACCGATAAAAAAGCATCTTTTTCCGATTACGGAAATAAGACTGTCCACCTTTTTGCACCGGGCCGGAATATTTTTTCCACAATAAATTCCAGCATTTTTTACCCTTCCGTTTACACAGACAGTATGCGAAGTTCACGGTGTTCGTATTTCACCTCTTTTGACTCTAACGATGCCGTTTTATACCACCCATCGGAAATCGGCAAATTAGATGGCAGCATTTTATACAATGAAAAGTCTTACTCAGCAGAAGATTCGCACAATCAGGCAGGCAGCGGCTCTTACTGCATTTCCATTGATGCTGCACAAAGTTCTGCAACTTTGGCACTTTACATGGATATAGACGACATGAACTTAGCCGATGGCACATATCAGGTATCTTATGATATGGGCATCGAAGAAAATGGTGAAATTTCATGGTCCCACTACAGCAGTAAATTGTATTTTATAAAACGAAACAACACTATTTACGCAGAAATTGTTTCCTTAACAGGCAACTTTACTTCCGTACATAAAATTTACTTTGATAACATCGGCATTTCAAAAGCAAATCCGACAAATGCCCTTTATATCAAGTACAATTCGATGAGCGGCACTTCTATGGCTGCCCCTCAGGTATCAGCTGCCACAGCACTTCTTGCCGCCGCATATCCAAACGATTCCGCAGTGCAAAGGCGCAACCGTCTGCTGAACTGTGTGCGTGAGGTTTCAGGGCTTTCTTCCTACTGCATGACCGGCGGCATTTTGGATTTAAGTAAAATCAGTTCCGCCTCATCCGGTCTCCCTGCCTGTCTACAGACCACAACAAAGACACACACCACTGCCACTGCGGCACAAGGTACAAGCAGTACAAAGAAAACAACCAAACTGGTGACAAAAATAACATTAAATAAAAAGAAAGCAAAACTCCGTTATAAAAAGAAACTCAAATTAAAGGCCACCGTAAAACCAAAAAATGCAACAAACAAAAAAGTCAAATGGTATGTCTCCAATAAAAAATATGCCAAAGTAACGCAAAAAGGTGTTGTCCGTGCAAAGAAAAAGGGAATCGGCCATACCGTTAAGGTTTATGCAAAGGCAAAAGATAAATCCAAAAAGAAGGCTTATTGCAAAGTGCGCATTTATAAATAAAGATACCCTTGACTTTTTCTACACAAATCAACTACACTTAAGGACGAAACGGATTGTTTTACTATGAGGAGGCATTATGAAAAAAATTGGATTAATCGGAGCCATGGATGAAGAAGTGGCTATCATAAAAGAAGAAATGACAAATACAAACGAAGTGACAAAAGCAGGCATGACTTTTGTGGAAGGAGATTTTTACGGAATCAAAACCGTTGCCGTTGTAAGTGGCATTGGCAAGGTTAATATGGCAGTCTGCACCCAGATTCTCTGTGATGATTTTCATGTAACCATGGTTATCAACACCGGCGTTGCCGGCTCCTTGAATAACGCCCTTGATATTGGTGACATTGTTTTATCGAGCTGTGCGCAGGAACACGATATGGACGTCTCGCCACTCGGAGACCCGGTCGGCATCATCCCACGCATGGAACAGTCGATTTTTACAGCAGATGAGACACTGGTTTCTTTGGCAAAATCCGCCTGCGAAAAAGCAAATCCGGACATTCACTGCCACATTGGAAAAGTGGTGAGCGGAGACCAGTTTATCGCCAGTGCGGAGAAAAAGAATTATTTAATTGAAACATTCCATGGTGACTGTGCCGAAATGGAAGGTGCTGCCATGGCGCACACTGCTTACTTAAACAACGTCCCATTTTTAATTATCCGCGCCATTTCTGACAAGGCAGATAATTCCGGTCATATGGATTATCCGGTTTTTGCAAAACAGGCAATTATCCACACCGTTTCCCTGCTTAAGGAACTTTATCAACATTTATAAACAATTTTCTTTGAGAATAACACAGTGGAATGTCACAATAGTTTATTGTGGCATTCCTTTTTTGGGGTTAAAATATGGTTACAATGAAAGGAGTGTAGCTATATGAAACAAATCAAAAAGGTAATTGCCCACAGCCTGGTTGCCGTTCTTTGTCTGTCTTCATTTCTGACAAACACGGCGTCCACCGAAGCAAAGGCAAAAAAACCAAAACTTTCCCAAAAATCAATGACCCTGACAAAGGGAAAATCAAAAACTCTTAAGGTAAAAAACACAAAAAAATGCAAGGTCACCTGGAAAACAAGCAAGAAAAAGATCGTTTCAATTTCAAAAAAGAAACGTACCTCCTGCAAATTAAAGGCAAAAGCGAAAGGAACCGCAAAAATCACCTGCACGGTAAAAAGAAAGAAAAAGACATATAAACTTACCTGCAAAGTAAAGGTGAAAGCAAAAAAGACCGTCGTTGCTTCCAGCTTAAAGGATACCTATGCAAAAATTGTACCATACATGGGTACCTGCCTAAACTACGGAAGTGCTTCTAATCCACGAGAACTGCAAAACGCGTCCACAATGAAATTTGTAAAAAAACAGTACAACAGCTTTACTTTGGAAAATGAAATGAAACCGGATGCTATTCTCGGCTCATCCGCCAAGCTCATTTCCGTTGCTGACGCAAAGAAAAAGGGATATTACATTCCTGCAGGATATACCGAATCAACCGTTCCGGAATTAGCATTTACAACCGTTGACAAATCTTTAGAGGCCGCAAAAAACAACGGTTTGAAAATGCGTGCCCATACTTTGGTATGGCACAGCCAGACGCCATCCTGGTTCTTTACAAAAAATTACGATGGCTCAAAAGTTGTTACTCCTGCTGTTATGGATGCCCGTCTTGATTTTTACATTCATAATGTAATGGGACATATAATGGATAAAGAAAAAGCTTTAACCGGTTCTGCCGGAAGCATTGTTTACGCATGGGATGTCGTGAACGAATATCTCCACCGTCCGTCTTTTGCATTTTTCAAAACATGGACGAGCGTATATGGCGATATGGGAAATTCTCCTTCTTATGTAAAGAAAGCATTTGAAATTGCCTACGATATGTTAAAGAGTTATCAGGCAACGGATAAAGTCACGTTGTTTTATAATGATTACAACACCTATTTCGGTGTAAAAGACACATTAAATCTGGTGGAATTTATCAACAAAGGCGAAACTGCTAAAATTTGCGGAGGCATCGGCATGCAGAGCCACGTAGATGTAAAAGTTCCTACGGTTGCCGAATACGGCAGTGCATTGGAGCAGTTTTTAGCAGCAGGTTACGAAATTCAGATAACCGAACTTGACTTTACTATAAACTTTGACACGGAAGGAACTAATGCTTCCTACGCTTACACACCGGAGCATGAAACCGATGCAGATCAGGCAAAATTCGTAAAAAAACTGATGCAGACCATCATTACCAAACAAAAGAATCGTAATCAGAGTGTAAATCCAAAAGGAATTACCGGTATCACTCTCTGGGGCTTATGTGATGCGACGTCATGGCGTTCCCAGTGTGCTCCTCTTTTGTTTGATACCAGTATTTATGATCCAAAATTGTCATACACAGCCTTTTTAGAGGCGGCAAAAATCTGGTAAGTTGCGGTAATTGTAAAAAAAGAGTGTGTTTGTGTTGACAACTCCACCGCAAAATTTTATAATCCCATTGTGAGACAATATTATTTAGGAAAGAGGGATGTAAGGGTGGATAATCGAGAAACACAAAAACCATCTTGGATTCGTACAAAAAAGGGAAAGGCAATGCTTATTGCTACAATTGCAACACTTGTTGTAGTGATAGGCATTGTTTTGGGTATACATATTTATTATATGAACCGCTGGTACTCAAACACATGGATTGGTGACAGAGAAGTATCAGGCATGACCTATGAGGAATCTGCGGAATTGATTAATCGGGTATTTTCCACGTATCAACTGAAAATAACAGGAAGAAATAATGGAACTTTGACCATTGGAAAAGATGACATTGATTATCAAGTCGACATCAAAGATTCTCTTCAGAAAAAATATGATGAGCAACATGATTCTCTTCCTTTCTTTTCCCTGGGAAAAAGAAAGCAGGTGGATATTGACTTAGGGGCTTCTTATGATGAGAAAAAACTGGATGCCCTCGTGGGACAGTCTGATCTCTCAACCGGAAGTGAGTCATATCCGGTTACACAACCGCAAAACGCAAAGGTCGCTTTTTCATCAGAGAAAAAATATTTGGTTATTGAAAAAGAATATTTAGGAAATACGCTTAATCACGATGAATTGATAACGGCGATTGGAAAAGCTCTGAAATCCGGACACGAAAAGGTAAACTTAACGGATGAAAAAAAATACCCGGATGTATACGAAAAGCCAAGTATTTATTCCACAGACCCTTCACTTCAGCAAAAAGTGGATGCCTGCAATCCGGTAATTCTGCGCTGGATAACCTGGACAATTCAAAAGGACATTAAAGAAACCATCGGTCCAAAACAGATTTATAAATGGTGCAATTATAAAAACGGAAAAGTTACTTTTGATAATCAGGCAATTGAAAAATGGGTTGAAAAAACCTGCTTTAAGTACAAAACTATTGGCGTGACACGCTCATTTAAAAGCCACAACGGCAAAACTGTTTCCGTAACCGGTGGGGACTACGGTTGGCAGCTTGTTTACGATACAATGCTGAAGCAATTGACAAGCGCTCTGAAAAAGACAATGGATGCAAATAAGCAGAAAGCCTATATGGAAAATCCGGATGCCACACAGAAAAAAGCATTGACGATCAAAAAGAAAACAAAATTTGCCAACACGGCATTTACAATGAACATAGATGACAAAACAAAGGATTGGGACACAGAAAACTTTACTGAAATTGATCTTACTGCTCAAAAGATTTATGTATGGCGCAACGGAAAAGTTGCTTTTAAGTGTCGAACAATCAGCGGAAAACCAGTAAAAGACCGTCAAACACGAACCGGTGCTTATTTCATCAAAGAACACCAGACACACCGTACTCTCCGCGGCGATAACTATGCAACGCCGGTAAACAACTGGGTTCGTATCATGTGGACCGGAACCGGATTCCACGGTGCGCCTTGGCAGCCATGGAGCCGCTGGAGTAAAACACTTTATAGAAGCCGTGGTTCACACGGATGCTTAAACTTATCTCCATCGGATTCGAAAAAGATTTATGACTTGACAAAGTACCGTGAGATGGTATTTATACATTATTAATGTAGGTTGTTAGAAATAAAAAAGGGAAAGCGGGATATTTGCTTCGCAAATATAGCTTTCCTTTTTTATTTTAACAACCGGCGATAGGGCTGCAGATTATACTAACTCTCGCCAAAATGCTGGCTGCTATGTTACGACTTAAGCCGAAGTGGCTTTCTAACTTTATATATTACTAAAAAAGATTTGTGTTTCATGGGTACAAACGCGCGGATTCAATATGCACATTTTCAGCACATGACATATCTCCGCGTGTTTGTCTAAGCGACAGCGCCCATGAAACACAAACTTTTTTAGTAAAATATACAATTAGAAAAACACTATGCCTTATAATCATACCGCAATACTACGACCGACAATGGTGGAACATACAGTTCCAGTTCGTAATATTTCTTTCCCGGCTGGATTTTTTCGCCCGGTCTTGGTACTACCGGTGCCTTACATGGTTTTGCCTGAATCGGCTTTTTATTCACACGGTCTTCACCGCCAAATCGCTCTTCGTCGGAATTTAGTATCTCCGTAAAGGTTCCGGCACAAGGTGCATTGACCTGATAATCTTCCAATGCCATCGGTGTGAAGTTTGCAATAAACATCAACTGGTCTTTTACTGAGCTGCCACGGCGCACAAACGCTACTGTACTTAATTCCGGACGCCAGCAGTCCATCCACTCAAAGCCCATAACATTAAAATCGTGATAATACAAGGCATCGTACTTTTGGTACAAGTGATTTAATTCACGTACGTAATCCTGCATTTTCTTATGTCTGTCATCTTCTTCCAGTAAAAACCAGTCCAGACTTCGAAACTCTGCCCATTCTCGTTTCTGAGCAAATTCCTGCCCCATAAACAAAAGCTTTTTGCCCGGATGACCATACATAAATCCAAATGCGGCACGAAGGGAAGCAAACTTATCTCCTTCCAAACCGGACATCTTGTTTAACAGAGAACATTTTCCATGAACCACTTCATCATGCGATAAAACCAAAATGTATTTCTCACTGGTGTAATAATCAATACTAAAACACAACTGCCTCTGATGGTCTTTTCTGAAATATGGATCTAATTTCATGTACTCCAAAAAGTCATTCATCCAGCCCATATTCCATTTGTAAGAAAAGCCAAGTCCGCCATCTGCTACCGGCGCCGTAACGCCCGGCCATGCCGTCGACTCTTCCGCAATGATATAAGCTCCCGGATGCTCCTTTTCCACCTCGGAATTTAAATGCTGCAGGAAATGAATTGCCTCGTAATGCTCATTTCCGCCATCTTTGTTCGGAAGCCACTCGCCATCGCTTTTTCCATAATCCAAATACAGCATAGAGGCAACGGCATCCACACGAAGTCCGTCAATATGGAACTTCTCTATCCAGAACAGTGCATTGGCAACGAGGAAGTTTTTCACTTCCATTCTTCCGTAATCAAAAATATATGTTCCCCAGTCTGGGTGTTCACCACGTCTGCTGTCCGGATGTTCATACAACGGCTGTCCGTCAAAACGTCCAAGGCAGTGAGCATCTTTCGGAAAATGCGCCGGTACCCAGTCTAAAATTACCTGAATCCCCCGCTTGTGCATTTCATCCACAAAATACATAAAATCTTTTGGCTCACCATAACGGCTCGTCGGCGCATAATAACAGCCAACCTGATAGCCCCATGAGCCATCAAACGGATACTCTGCAATTCCCATCAATTCAATATGAGTATAACCCATATCAACCACATAGTCGCCAAGCATAGATGCTAACTCACGATATGAAAAATTGCCATTGTCATCGTCTTCAATCCGTTTTTTCCAGGAAGCAAGATGAACCTCATAAATACTCATCGGCTCTTTGTCTCTTACATCTCTTGACTTTTTCTGATGCTTCTTCTGATAAGAACCATCCTGCCATTTGTAGCCATCAAGCGACGTAATTCGGGAAGCATTTCCCGGACGCAGCTCCGCATAATTTCCATAAGGGTCCGTCTTATACAACTTATCCCCGCTCTTTGCCGTAATCTCATACTTATAGGCAGCGCCTTCCCACGCGCCCGGCACGAACAGTTCAAAAATACCGCTGCTCCCCCTCATAATCATCTTATGAAGTCTTGCATCCCACATATTAAACTCGCCGATTACACTCACGCTGCAGGCGTGTGGCGCCCAGACAGCAAACTGAACGCCCTCCACGCCATCGCGCTTCATCGGATGTGCTCCTAATTTTTCATAAATTTTATAATGGTTTCCCTCCGAGAATAAATACCGGTCAAGTTCACCAAACATCCCCGGAAATGCATAAGGGTCGTCAATTTCAATCACATCGTCCGGTCCATATTCCACCCGGAATCGATATTTTTTCAGCCGCTCCGATTTCTTCTCAATGACATAGCCAAAAAATCCTTCCGGCTCCATTGGTTCCATCTCGTAAGTGGTCTCCCCTTTTGAATCCAGCACCCACATACGTTTTGCACACGGACGATATGCGGTAAAAATCTGCACATCCTCCTCTTTGAAAATGTGGCAGCCAAGCAAATCCTGAGGTGCATTCAAAATTCCCTCTTCCAATTCCTTCAGCATCTCTTTGCTCGTCCACTGTTCCAAATATGGATTGCTCACATGTTCACCCCCTGCATTTATTTTATCCTAACTGATTCAGCAAGTCCTTTACAATTACAGCCAGTTTTTCTGATTTTTCATCGGCATCTGCCAAATCTTTACCAACAACACCAAAGTAAAGTTTAATCTTTGGCTCCGTACCGGATGGACGAACACAAAGCCATGCATCCTCGGTCAATTCAAAATAGAGTACGTTGGACTTTGGAATACCGGTTGGTTTCTTCTCGCCGGTCTTAACATTTACGATTTCATCTTTCAAATAATCTCTTACTGCCGTCACATCGTAATTACCAAATTTCATCGGCGGATTTTTACGGAGATTATCCATAATCGACTGAATCTTCTGCAGTCCCTCAATACCTTTATGAGTAATGGCAATTACATTATCTTTGTAGTAGCCGTATTTCTCATACATATCTAACATAGCATCCCAAATTGTTTTTCCACGCAGTTTATAATAAGCAGCCGCCTCGCAAAGCGCCATCGATGCCACAATCGCATCCTTATCTCTTGCATGCGTTCCAATCAAGCAGCCATAACTTTCCTCAAAGCCGAACAGATAGTGGCCTTTTCCGGTTGTCTCCATGCGGAGAATCTCTCTTCCAATCCACTTAAATCCGGTCAGGCACTCGGTCACTTTGATACCATAATATTTTGCCATCGCATCTACGAGGTTTGAAGTAACAACCGTCTTAATCAACTCGCCATCTTCCGGAAGTTTTCCTTCCAGTGCAAGTTTCTGTCCAATTTCATAATCGGCAAGAAAACTTCCCGACATATTTCCGGTTAAGCAGATATACTCACCGGATTTGGTATCTTTTACATAAACACCAAGGCGGTCCGCATCCGGGTCCGTTGCCAGAACTAAATCGGCATCTTTTTCTTTTGCCAGTTTAAGAGCAAGTTCGAATGCTTCCGGTGCTTCCGGATTCGGATAACTGACGGTAGGGAATTCACCATCCGGCAGTTCCTGCTCCGGTACAACAAATACATTTTTAAAACCAAGTTCTTTCAAAATACGGCGTACCGGCAGATTTCCGGTTCCGTGAAGTGGTGTATAAACAATTTTCAAATCTGCTGACGCTTTCTTAATGCAATCCGGATGAAGAACATTTTTCTTAAGTTCCTCCATATAGCGGTCATCAACAGCTTTTCCGATATTCTCATACAAACCGGCTTTCTTTGCCTCTTCTTTGTCCATTGTCTTAACGGCCGCATAATCGGTTACCGCTTTCACCTCATCCATAATTCCGGTATCATGAGGCGGTGTAATCTGTGCACCGTCTTCCCAGTATACTTTGTAGCCGTTGTATTCCGGCGGGTTATGGCTGGCAGTAATGTTAATACCGGAAATACATCCTAACTCACGAACGGCAAAGGACAATTCCGGTGTCGGTCGAAGTGATTCAAAAACATAAGCTTTAATTCCATTTGCTGCCAAACAACAAGCCGCTTCATCTGCAAATTCCGGTGACATTCGGCGGGAATCAAAAGCAATTGCCACGCCCTTTTTCTGTCCGTTCTGTTTGATGATGTAGTTGGCAAGTCCCTGTGTCGCTTTGCGTACCGTATAAACATTCATACGGTTTGTTCCTGCTCCGATAATACCACGGAGACCGGCTGTACCAAACTCAAGGTCCGCATAAAAACGCTCTTTGATTTCATTTTCATCCCCGGCAATACTCTCAAGCTCTTTCTTTGTGTCGTCATCAAAATATGGATTTGATAACCAAGCTTCGTATGTTTTCTTGTAGTCCATAATTTCCTCCTTGCTGCCACATCCATGTGTGGCCTGCTTTTTTAATTTATTTCACTTTCTAAAAAGTGATATTCACCCTTTCGGGAAATTTACTTAACTATTTTTTGTCAAATCCGGAAAACTCCAAGAAATATCCTTGCTGTCATCCGATATTTCAACGGCATAGGTTTTTGTCTCATAACCATCTTTCGTAAGAGAAAGTGTTACATTTCCTATCATTTTCGTAAAACTGCAGGGCACCTCTCCCTTATAAGTTCCGTTGACATAAACGGCGGCACCAACCGGCGCACTTACCGTAACCTTATGGTCGTTATCATAAGTGACACTGCTCTCACTCGAAGAGGAGGACGAATCATCGGAAACCGAGCTGGAAGAATCGGAACTGTCGGTCTCGACATCCGCACTTTCTTCTGCCAAATTAATATGAACGGTCAGACTCGCATCCTTCACAGTAATAATACCGCTGTAATCTTCGTAGCCCTCGAGTGAAACTTTCACGGAATGATTACCATATTTTAACGAAACAGGTTTTGACGGGTCAGTGAGCGATCCGTTTACATAAAGTTCTGCACCCTGTGGATTCACATCAAATGTAACCCGCGCCGTATCCGGCACTTGATTCTGGTACTTCGCCATATCGACTTTCGTAACCTGTCCGCGTTTTACTTCTACCGTGACTTCAGCCATCAAATCACCATTTTTCATTGTAACAAGCTGCTGCCCCTCCGGCACAACCAAAAGCATATCCTTTGCGACCGGGAGAATTGCCTCGCCCTGCACCGTAACCGTACCGCCGGTAAAATCCTTAAAATTATTCGGCTTGATATATCCATGTCCCCTTGTGACAACAACAGAAAATGCTTGTCCATTCATCCCGCGGAGAGTCACTTCATCCTCCGGCGTAATCTCCAATGGGTCAATCTGTCTGCCATCTGAAAATACAAGCAGGTCATCGTTATAGGCATAATTCACACCACGCACCGTAAGCCGTTTTTCGTCCTGGTTGATTTCGAGCGAAGCTCCCTCGTGCTCGGTAACCGATGCGTTCTGTATCATCTTCTCAACCTTTTTTCCATCTTCACTTGTATACACATCATAAACTTCACCCGGCTCAATTTCGGATGCCGTCATTTGTTTGTTGTTCTTTGTCAAAATCTGTGTACCACCGGTATAAGGATACGTCTCCATCGTCTGGAATGTTGTATTATAAAATTCCATCGTACCCTGCTCTTCATCAACAGCGCCAACTGCGCCGACAAAATCAGCCCCCTGCTCATAGCTGACACTCGGCTCCGGAGAGTTCGTCACCTCCGCCTTTTTGGCAGTTGACCCGCAGCCGGTCAGACCAGCCAGCAAAACAATAAAAAGACAAATCTGTATTTTCGCTTGCTTCATTTTTTATCTCCTGACACTCTTTTTGCGTGACAAAATGCTTCCGTATATTAAGAATTATATTGTATCACATTTTAGGCTTTCTGACTAGTCCCTAACGTAAATGTTCGCATTTGCTGCAAAAACTTATCTTTGCTCTCTTCCTGCTCACAAACAGCCTTTAATTTTTCCATGTTTTTGTTGGAAATCCACGTCTTTTTACTGTTGATGTACTGATTGAGAAGCTTCCAGTATTTAATTGGATATGACAAAATGGTGATGAGAAATTCCAGTTCTTTTTTACTGCATCCTGCCCCCTCGCAGTAACCATTCCACAAAACTACTCCTTTTTCCACCTGCCACTTATTCTTTTCCATGACTTTTCTCATAAAATACGCCATATCAAGAAGCTGCACCCCCGGCGCTGCATGCTCAAAATTTGTTGTGGCGAGCCCGCTTTTGGTTAAAAGCAGATTATGGTAATTATACTCCCCGTGGCAGACGTCTTTGGTCTGCCCACTGTGTTCCTTGTAATAGAGATTTTCGGATAGCTGGCTGCGTACCTGCATGGCACGCTCATAGAAATTTGGAAAGCACTGCATGGCATACCGCTCAAATTCCGTTTTTTTCTTCTTTCCACGCATATACCCATACACATGTTTCATTTCCCTGTTATGTTTATCATACCGGGATAAAAGTGGCTGCTGAAGCAAAACCGGTTCCTCATAAAAGTTTTGCAGACTACTGTGGAGCTGTCCTAAGTTTTCTGCCATCAAGCGAATCGTGGTCACATTTTTGCAGTCACATTCCTCTCCAAAAAACCATCGGTACAAAACATATTTTGTCCCATCTTCCGCTTCTGTCAAATACTCTCCGTCCACATTTTTCACGGCAAAATCTAAAAGTGTCATACCGTTTTTACGCAAATGATCCTTCACTTCATTTTCCCATTCAAAATGTCCGGTAAGTTTCATTTTTTCGCGAAGCAGCAGAGGACCGTCTTTCGTATCAAATAGGATGGCACCCCTTGCCCGATATTGATTTTTCACCTGAAACCCGTATTTTTTCTCAATTAATTCCCGTCTGTCTTCCAAAAATATCCCCTCCTCAGTCTCCGTTTGTCTGCCTTAAATTTTATGTATCAGAATGAAAAATATGCCATATCATAAATGTTTTTCCGCTTTCATACACTGGGTACAAACGTCTTGGAGGCGCCCTCATGAAAAAAAGATTTTTTGCGCTTTTTCTCCTTTTTTCCCTCTTCATTGCAGGCTGTCAGACCGGGCAGGAAGCAAACGCTGACTTTAACACCTTTTGCATGGAAACGTTTCGCTCCTATGCCGCGAGTGACTCCTTAACACTCAATTACACGCTGATGTCCCCGAAAAAATACGGAATTACGGATTTGCCTGATGGGTTTTCTTCGTTTTCCCTTCACGATTTGAAGCAGATGCAGACTTCGACGGAAAATACACTTGCAAGACTTCGTAGCTTTGCCTCGAAAAATTTATCCCGCGAGGACAGACTTCTCTATGATACACTTGATGCCTCGCTTACGCTGTCACAGGAGGACATCCGCATGCTTGCTCATTCGTATTCGTTCGACCCTTCGAGTGGGATTCAGGCACAGCTTCCGGTTCTTCTCTGTGAATTTATTCTTACAGACAAACAGGATTATGACCAGTATTTTTCTTTACTAAAGTCCATCCCTGCCTACTTTAACTCCTTGATTTTCTTGGAAAAATTCAAGAAGAAAAAGGGCACACTGCCATCCGCCACAACCATTCGCCACACAATAAGACAGTGTCAGGAATTTGTCGACTCATCAGGGACAGATGCCATCGAGAAAAGTTTTGAAAAATCCATAAATTCCGCCTCTTTTTTCTCTGCTTCCGAAAAGAAAGAGCGGTTAGAAAAACATAGGAAACTTCTCTCTCACTCGCTTTTCCCCGCCTATAAAAATCTAATTGCCGAATTAGGTAAACTTTTGCCCTTTGCTCCAACTGATGGTGCCCTCGCCGCATACACAGGCGGCCGTGCTTATTATGAATATCTGGTAAAAGAAAAAACCGGCACAATATCTTCACCGGATTCCTTATTTCAAATGCTGACAAAAAAACTAAGCGAATCCGAACAAAAACTTGCCACCCTTGCCGCCACGTCACCTTCGTCCTTTTTGACCTGCGAAAAGCACACTTCAAAATATGAAGAGCCAAAATCGATTCTTACTCATTTAAAGAGAAATATCCGCACGGATTTTCCTGCACTGAAAAAACAGACCTGTCACATACGCGCCGTTGATTCCTCGTTAGAAAACTTTTTAAGTCCCGCCTTTTACCTCACCCCGCCCATCGATGAGCCCGCCGCCAATGTGATTTACATCAATCATGCCGCAAAGTATCGCCATCAGAATTTATATGCTACGCTGGCACATGAAGGCTATCCGGGGCACTTATTTCAGAACTGTTATTTTCGCGAAAAAAATAAGCATCCCCTGCGTTATGTCCTTAATTTTCCGGCATACACAGAAGGCTACGCCACCTATGCAGAAATCTATTCTTACCAATTTTTAGATGCCACGAAAGAGGAAATCGATATTTTGCAGAACAATGCCATTTCCACCCACTGCCTGTATGCGCTCTGCGACATTGGCATTCATGCAAAACACTGGAACCGGAAAAAACTTTCCGATTTTCTTTCAAATCATGGGATTGTAACAACAGATAATGCCAGAGCCATTTATGAAACGATTATTGACTCGCCCGGCAGTTACCTGCCTTACACGATTGGTTATCTGGAAATCTGCCGGATTCGTGATACGTTTCAAAAAGCAGCCGGAAAATATTACAGTCCGCTTCTCTTCCACACATTTTTATTGGATACCGGACCAACTTCTTTTCCCGTTTTAGAGAGGCAAATTAACGGCTGGCTCAAAGAAAAAACTTGAAACTCCCGATGTTCAATGATATATTGATATTAGATTTATTTTATAGATCTCACCTAACTAATCAATTAAAAATTGGAGGAAATATTTATATGGGAAACTTTTGTACACAATGTGGCCGTCCGCTTCAGGAAGGCGAAGTTTGTAACTGCACTGCACAGACAGCGCCAAATCCGGCACCTGCTGCTCCAACACCAACGCCCGTTGCTCCGAATCCGGTAACACCGCCACAGGCTGCACCAACACCGGCTCCGGCTCCTACACCGGCACCTACACCGGTACAGGCTGCACCAAGTCAGAGTTCACGTGAAATCAAACAGGGCTTTGAAAATTTGGTTACTGCGTTGAAAACTATTTGGAAAAACCCGGCAGAAGCTGTTTCTGCTCTTGCAAAAAAAGAGAGCTGGCTTGCCGCATTGATTTTAATTGCCGCACAGGCACTTTTCAGCGGATTATTTGCTTTGACAAACTACGGTGTAGGACTTGAACATAATTCCGCAATAAGCCTTGTGATTTCCTTTTTCTTTACCTTCTTCTTCTCGATTGCTCTCTCCGCAGCAGCAATGGGAATGTATCTTGGTATCGGAAAAGCAGTGAAAGCTAACGTTACTTTTAAATCCGCACTGGCAACAGCATCCATTCGCTGTTTCGTATGCCTGCCACTGACTTTTATCGGTCTTTTACTTGGCATGGCAAGCGTACAGATTGGTATGTTTTTCTTCTTCCTCGGTGAAATCATTGCTGCTTTCTTAAGCATCCTTGCCGTAGAGAAGAATTTTGAAGTGAACGCAAACCGTGCTTTCCTGATTGTCGGCGGCACGTATGTTGTATTATATATTTTGTTTGTTATATTCGCAGCACTTTTCAATGCTGTAATGCCAACAGAAGTATTTACGTTTGTTGAAGGCTCTTCCTACAGTCGATGGAGTGATTGGTTTAATTAAATGCCGGCGTGAAAAAGTTTAAAAAATAAGTGAGGATTTTGATATGTTTAGGCAAGGTATAAAAGGCAGATATCTACATAAACATGCCACTTTTCTGTGGCTTAGCCTTTGCCTTGCCATTTTTTTATCGTCTCTGCCTCAAAAGGCACTTTTTGACAGAAATATTTTCTCATGCAGCCACGAATTAGACCAGTCATTGCAGCCGGTGCAGACACAGATTGGCACAAATGATTCCATCCCATTTTCCGGATGGGTTCTTTCTGCCGGCAAAGAGGGACAACCATTATCCTTTCTTTCCAGAATTCGTGTATCAAACCGGATTCCTTTCCGGCTGCCGATTCCGGAACTTTGGTTTTCCGTTTTAGGTCTTTGTTTCGCCCTTTGGCAGTTCGTTTTTCTGCAAAGACTAAGGCGGCAGAGAAAAGACAATCATCTAAGAAATTTTTTGATACGATACATACATAATCAAAACGGAGAAACCTACCGTCAGGTCCTTTTCTGATTTCATAGAAGTCGGGAAAGGAGGACGTAACCATGATATTTGCAATTAAAACAATTATTTGCATTGCTGTTATCGGTCCAATCACAGCATGGGCTTATCATATTGAACATCGATAATAGCAAACAGGTTTTTCAAACTCAAATTTTATCAAGTGGCTTATGCCAAAAAAAGACTGCCTGTTCTGCGATATAACAATCGTCAGAGCAGACAGCCTTTTTTATTTCATTCGTTCTATTCTGTCACTAAGAAGGAACTCCATCAGCTTTGAATTTTTTTCATTTCCGGATTTTGCACCTTGTGCAGTAAACACCATTTCTGCCCGGTCATTTTCCTGATACGGATTCCATTTTGGAAGAACCTTTCCGTCATCATCTGTTCCATTTGGATCACCGTATTTGATAAAATTCGCCCAATAGTTACACATTTGTCTGGCTAAATCATAATGCCTGCCAACAAACGGCCGCCAGCATTTGGCAAGTGTTTCAAAGAAAAACCACAAATCAACGGAATGAAATGTTCCCGGATGATCCTCTCCCGGTATATCCGGCGCAAAACGATAATAATAACAGTTTGCAGGCTTCACACTTTTTTCATTTAGAAGAAATGCGGCCTTTGTCATAAGTTCCATACCGCTAACGGGCGCATAACCATCTTTCGTTTGCTCATGCACTTGTGGTATTGCAAGAAACTCTTCCGCTTTTTTGCAAAACCAAGCACTTGCCTTCTTCTCAAGTTCATCTTCATTCTGCGCATCAATCACAAATGGAAACTCATCTTCCGTATTTCCGGCAAGAACAGGCACACCGGCATATTTCCCTTGCGCAAACAAACGAATCGGATCGCCGATACAAATATTATTATCCCTTGACGTTACCATAATTTCATTTTCATACATAAATTTATCATAACAATCACGAATATATTTTGCATCCAGCTGCCTGGCCTCTGCCAGAGTCTTCACACCAAGATAATCGAAAAATTTCTCACCAAGTTTCTCTGCCTCATCCAACGATGGCGGAATTCCCATTCCCTCTTCAGCATATGGGCTTCGAATCATGCCGCTCATAATCACTGCACGCTGAAACAAACCAAAGTTATCCGGACAGGTCATCTGTGTCAGTACGCTCCCTGCCCCCGCCGACTGTCCGGCAATGGTAATCTGTTCCGGGTCGCCGCCAAATGACGCAATATTTCGTACAACCCAGCGAAGCCCTGCCTGCTGGTCAAGATTTCCAAAGTTTGTCGGTGCTTCCGGTGCCTCTTTGGTCAAATCTTTATGAGCAAGAAATCCAAAACAGTTGATACGGTAATTTACTGTCACAACAACGACACCTCTTTTAGCAAGCCGCTCTCCATCAAATTCCATCTCGGATGGATAACCCCACTGCAGCCCGCCGCCAAAATACCATACTAAAACCGGCTGTTTTTCATCTACAGTCTTTGCACTTGTCCACACATTCAGGTACAAACAGTCTTCGTCCATAGGAATCTCCGGATCAACATGCCACTCTTTGCAATACACGTCTGTTCCAAGTCCCGGTATGCTCTGCATGGAAATCGGTGCAAATCGAGATGCATCCCTGATTCCCTCCCAGTCAGCCGCCGGCTGCGGTGCACGCCATCGATTTTCTCCAATTGGTGGTGCCGCAAATGGGATTCCCTTAAATACAGTAATTCTAGGATCCGCTGCTTCAATTCCGCGCACCCATCCGTTTTCAGTCTTTGCCTCTCGTATCATCAAAAAACCTCCTTTTTTCTTTCCCCAAAACAAACTCTTAGAAATTTTATGAATACACGATTGATCTGTGTCGAAAAAGAAGCACTCTCATAATCGAAAGTGCTTCTTTAAACCATACGGTGTTTCTGAATAATCTCCTCGTATCTGCGGTTAGAGGCTTCCATCTCCATCTCAAATTCTAATTCTTCAATCTCAGCGTCCTCCTGATCGAGTTCCTCTAACAGTCCAAGGAGATCATCATCCGTCAAAAACTGTTCCATGATTCCCCTCCTTTTATTGATATATTTATTGTAGCATAAAAGAGGGGGGTTCACAAGGGGGGGATGGTACTTTTTTTGGTTTCCGTAATCTAGGAGAAGGGCTTTGCGCCTCGTGGGCGCTCCCGCTCGTTGAGTGCGTAGCGGTATGGGCACTGAAACTACCAGTGCCACATACCGACGCACTCAAAACCCACTCGTCACAAAGCCCTTCTCCTAGATTACGGAAACCGAAGAAACTGCCATTAATCTTTTTTGTTCTAGGTGTGTTTATTGGTTCTGTGACAACTCTTTTTGCTTGTTTTGCCTCATAGAGTTGCATTTTTGCCTTATAATTAAGCCTAATCAAGGAAAATCGCAGGTTATATGCAACCCTTTCTGCTAATTTTTTCTTTTTGGTTGTTTTTTTTCGCTTCATTTTAAAACGGATGCAACTCTTTTTGCTTTTTATAAAGATTTAGGTTGCATAAGTTTCGATGGACCCTCTATTCTGCGAGGATTAATTGCCTCCAACCCTGCCTTCCCCATATGATGCGTTATCTTTTTATTCTTAGTGGCTGTGTAGAGAGCTGGTTTCACCTGACTGCATACAAATGCGCGGGTATCTGATATGGCGTATTGTGCCTATCGATACCCCTGCGCAATTTGTCGAGCGCAAGCGGTGCAGGAAGGTAAAACCAGCTCTCTACACAGCCGCTAAAAATAAAAAATAACACCCCTTGAAAATCCCCCCCACATAAGCTATGATAGTACCATGCGAAACCAATTTCTGCTAAAACAGAAACGAAAGGAGTTTATCAAATGAACGAAGAAAACATTGTTTTTAATTCAGAGGATGTACAAAATAACAAAGTTATGGGGATTTTAGCTTATTTCGGAATTCTTTTCCTGATTCCGCTACTTGCAGCAAAAGATTCACAATACGCAAGATTCCATACAAATCAGGGAATTGTGCTTTTTATTTTCAGTGTAGCACTTAACATAATTGGCAATGGTATTTCCTTTGTAATCTCTGTTACAAGCTTCGGAATCTTATCCTTTGTGGGAACACTTATAACCGGACTGATTGGATTGGTTTGTTTAGCATTTGCTATTGTCGGCATTGTAAATGCCTGCTCCGGCGAGCCAAAGAAACTTCCGATTATCGGAAACATCACTCTTTACAAATAATAAACAGTTATTATAGCAGACCAAAGGCGGTTATCTTACAAGATACCGCCTTTTTAAGAAAGGATGACGGATTATGTCAATGAACACAACACCAAAGGGAGAACGAATCCACATTGCTTTATTTGGACGGCGAAATGCCGGAAAATCAAGTCTCATTAACGCCATAACCGGACAGGACTTAGCCATTGTATCCGATGTACTGGGAACCACAACTGACCCGGTTTACAAGGCAATGGAAATTTTACCGCTTGGTCCGGTTATGCTAATCGACACACCGGGACTTGACGATGAAGGCGTGTTGGGCGAAGAGCGCATCAAAAAGGCGCGAAGCGTTTTAAATAAAACGGACTTAGCGTTAATTGTTGCCGATGGAAACGAGGCAGCAAAAGATTTTTCTTTTGAGCACCAGATTCTTGCCCTGACGAAAAAGAAAAATATTCCTTCAATTGTTGTGTTGAACAAACAGGATTTATGGGCTGAAAATGAAGCAGCAATTCAGGCATATGGAGATTTATGTGTTAGTTCCAAAACAGGGTATCACATTCATGAATTGAAAGAACTTATGACGACAAAACTGCCGACAGATGACCAGACCGGAAAAATCGTTGGTGATTTGCTCTCCCCACTCGATTTTGTCGTTCTTGTCGTTCCGATTGACTCTGCGGCACCAAAGGGACGTCTGATTCTGCCGCAGCAGCAGGTAATTCGAGATGTGCTGGAATCCGGAGCGACCGCTATTGTATGCCGGGATACCGAACTTGCAGACACTTTGAAAAAGCTGGGCCAGCCGCCAAAACTTGTCATTACGGACTCCCAGGCATTTGCAAGTGTATCGAAAGACACACCAAAAAACATTCCGCTTACTTCTTTCTCGATTCTTTTTTCCCGTTATAAGGGAGATTTACAGACACAGATTGAAGGAGTAAAAATGCTTGACAAATTAAAAGATGGCGACACAATTCTGATGGCAGAGGGATGTACACACCATAGACAGTGCGATGACATTGGAACGGTAAAACTTCCACGCTGGATTTCCGAGTACACCGGTAAAAAATTAAACTTTGCCACATCAAGCGGCGGTGGATTTCCGGAAAATTTGAGTCCGTACCGGCTGATTGTCCACTGTGGCGGATGCACCTTAAGCAAGCGGGAAATGGCATTTCGCATCGCTGAAGCAAAAGACCAGAATGTCCCAATTGTCAACTATGGCACGATGATTGCACAATTAAAGGGCGTACTCAAAAGAAGTATCGCCCCATTTGCTGACGAGTTATCGTAACGCCTCGCCACGGTTAATTTTATTAATTACTTTATTCCGATACATGATTTCATCACTTTCTTTAATGAAAATTTCCATGGTATCCTGCTGCGAAGGAACGCGGCAGGCATACCCATAACTGGCGTGAATATCATATTCTTTACCGCCGCTCTCATTGAACGCATCCAGATAAGCAACCAATTCTTCCAGATAATGAACCCCCTCATTTTCTGCAATATCTTCGGCAATAATTTCAAATTCATCACCACCGGTGCGTGCCTGAATCACCGCATCCGGACATGCATGATGAATCGCTTCGCGCACTTTTTTCAATGCATAATCGCCTTCGATGTGACCATAATTGTCGTTAATCTGCTTCATACCATCCATATCGATAATCGCTAGGAATATCTGTTTTCCTTCCTCTTTTGCCTTTTCAAACATCGGATTCCCGCGATTTTCAAATCCACGTCGGTTGTACATCCCGGTCAGCGAATCGCGGTCATACATTTCTTCCAGTTTTACAACAAGTTTCTGCATTTTCTGATATGTCATGATGTCCTGAAGAAGATTGCCGATAATAATGTTCCAATACATATACAGCCGTCCCGTTGTTTCGACATCTATAAATTGCAGCGCCTCATAGCCAAAACATAAATCCTGAAAATGAAGCGGTGCCAAAAACCACATCTGCGGCTCTTCGCTGCTCATGCATTTAGGAATCAGTTCTCTGCGGTCAAAACGTTCTCTCGTTGGGCTGATATTTTCCCGATTACGAATAGCAATCGGCATTTCCATTTTATCAGTAAAGCCTTTGAACTCTTTTTTTTCCAGCCAGCCCTCACACAAACACATGCAGTAATCTTTAAAGCCTTCAATATTATAAATATAACGTCCGATTTTCTGTCCGACTTCCTCAAGTGTATGACATTCACTCATATGAATCGACATAAAATGGAACTGCATTTCTCGGTTCTGGCTGATATTATCCATTTCGTACATGCGCTGACGGATTTGCATGACCTCCTGTCCCTCACTTGCCATACAGCCACATGATTCTCTCGGCTGCAAAACAGCGTCAAAAAACACATTCCCCACTTTTTCCGGGCAATCCTGCTTTTTATCAATAATATGTACTGCCCGCCTGCCCATTTCAAAAAACGGAACCATTGCCGTCGTAATACATGGGGTAAAGGAAAGTGTACTGCGCATACCGTCGTATCCACTCACCGCAATATCCTGAGGAATCCGATACCCACGCCGAATAAGTTCACTGGCAACGGCTGTCGCCATATAATCATTGGCGCAGATAATTCCCTCCGGCTGCGGCTCACCCTCTGCTAAAAACCAGTCACATGCCTCTTTACCTTTATTTTTCCAAAAATCTCCATAAAAAATCTGATGCTCACCATAGGAAAGTCCATATTCATCCATTTTACGTTTAAAGCAAAGAAGCCTCTCCTGTGCATCCCAGTGGTCTTTTGGTCCTGTCATAAAACACAGCTTTTTCATCCCATGTTCTTTAACAAAATGGTCAATCAGCCCTTCCATACAGCTGCCGTTATCCACAAGCAGATTATTTGCTCCGACCAAAAGTTCGCGGATACTGATAATCGGACAATGGCAGCGCTCTCTTATGTTCTTAATAACATGCTCTCTGCTGTCGATTTCCTCCATCGTATCAAGCGCTAAAACAACACCGTCTAACTCTTCGTAAGGCGGCAATTCCCACAATGTCTGATCTCCGATAAAATAGCGGTGGTTCTGTCCATAATTACCATAATCGGAAAACACAGCAACATTATAACCAAGTTCCTTTGCCCCGGTAATAATTCCCTGACATAGGCGATTTTGAAATTCGCTCGCAGAACGCTCCAAAAACACACCAATCGTTTTTCGACTATTATGAAACATCGAATCACTCCCTCTCCGTTTATTTTTTCCACTCTTTCGCTAAAAAGAGCAGTTTCTCTTTCTCGTTATCTTCCGGATGCGCCAACACATGCTCCAATAACTGTTGCAACATTTCGCCAATTGCCGGTCCCGGTGTCATCCCCATCTGTATCAACTCACGGCCGCCAATTGTCAAATCTTTCACACAGACTGCCTCGCCCGCCTCGCATATTTCCCGATAGCAGCGCTTCGCAGCCTCTAAGCGCATCAATTTTTCCTTCTGTTTATATTCACTCTGTGACAACAAATCCGCCTGCTGTAAAGTAAACAAAAGCGGCATTAAATCCGTCCCTGCCTGATTCATCAACCGCCGCATCGCCTGCTTTGCTTTTCTCGGCTGCGGCTCATCTGACAAAACGCAGTTTTCATGACGTCTGTCGTGATAACGAATTAACGTCGTTACCGTTGCCACGGTTTCATTATCAAATTTTAACCGGCGGAGAATTCCCCTCGCCTTCTTAGCTCCGTACTCCGGATGTTTATAAAAATGGGCAATTCCTTCATCATCAACCTGCTTGCAGTCCGGTTTTGCCACATCATGAAGAAGCGCAGCATAAGCTAACATTACCCGCTCTTTTGTGCGAAATCCCGCCTGCTCTCCCAAATCATTAATATGAGAAATGGCCGCTAACGAATGATGTCCGACATCAAAACAGTGATGTGGATTTTCCTGCGTCGTGGCAAGCATTTTTTCAAGTTCCGGCAGAAAATATGCGCTTAATCCCGTCTCTACGGCAAGCAGTAATTTGTCACTTCCCTTTGAAACAATAAGCTTGGTAAGTTCGGTGCGGATTCTCTCGGCACTCACATTTACCAAAGTCGGTGCTTTTTCCTTTATTGCCAAAAATGTTTTTTCTTCCAGTTCAAACTGAAGCTGTCCGGCAAACCGAATCCCTCGCAGCATTCGGAGTGCATCTTCATCAAACCGCTCATTTGCCTCACCGACACAGCGGATTACTTTTTTTTCTAAATCTTCACGCCCTCCATATAAATCTACGATTCCAACACGCGGATTATACGCCATCGCATTAATTGTAAAATCACGGCGTTTTAAATCTTCATTCAAATTGGGCGTAAATAAAACTTCTTTCGGGTGACGGTGGTCTTCATATTCGCCGTCCATGCGGTAGGTTGTCACTTCATAACCGTCATCACCAATCATAACCGTCACGGTTCCATGCTGGATTCCCGTATCAATGGTACGCCGAAAAAGGGCTTTCACCTGTATCGGATTCGCAGACGTTGTAATATCCCAGTCATCCGGTACGCGCCCCAAAAGTGTGTCGCGGACACAGCCTCCCACGGCATATGCCTCGTAACCATTTTCTTCTAATGTCTCAATAATCGATTTTACCTGTTCAGGAATTTTCACGTTATCACCCAAACATATTATACCGCTTTTTCCTTTGACAAACAAGCATATTTTCGCTACAATGTAGAGCGAAGGAAAGGAGGGAAGGATAATGAATTACACCTATTATACAAAAGGTACTTGTTCCAAACAGATTGATTTGGAAATTAATGGTGACGTTATCACAAATGTAAAGTTTTATGGTGGCTGTGATGGAAATTTGAAAGCCATTCCTGCACTGGTTGATGGATTAACCGTAGATGAAATTTCAAACAAATTATCCGGCATCCAATGTGGATTTAAAGGCACTTCCTGTGGCGACCAGCTGGCTCATGCAGTCAGAGAAGCCTATGAGGCTGAAAAAGCAGCCAATGCCTAGTAGAAATTGGTCTGCTTTGACTGAGTGTTCGAAACCATCCACTCATTAAACAAAACTAAGGAGAGAAAAAAATGAAAAGCAAAAAATTAGTATTTATCTGTCAGGCAGCCGTTATCGCTGCCCTCTATGTCGTGTTGACTTATGTATTCAGCGCCTTTGCAAGCGGCGTTATTCAAGTTCGTGTTTCCGAAGCATTAACCATACTGCCAGCCTTTACACCGGCAGCAATTCCGGGACTTGTCATCGGATGTCTATTGAGCAATACCCTGACCGGGTGTGTTCTTCTCGATATTATTTTCGGAAGCGTTGCTACCTTAATCGGTGCACTCGGCTCGTATGCACTTCGCCGCCATACATGGCTGGTGCCAATTCCGCCAATTGTTTCCAATATGATTATTGTGCCATTTGTCCTTCGTTTTGCCTATGGTGCAACAGACGCATTTCCTTTTATGATAGCAACCGTTGGCGCAGGAGAAATTATTTCCTGTTATTTACTCGGCATGATTTTATACGGAGCACTCAAAAAAGTGAACCATACACTGTTCTAAAAATGCCTTGAGGCATTGATTTTTACGCTTTATAAGGGTATAATTGTAATATTAGGATAAAAATTTCGTGCTTACACGATAATATTCAGTTATTTGAGGATAGAGACACTTATGAAGCGAATACTTTTGATTTTCGCAGTATTCTTTGTCACCGTGGCAGGAATTTATTACTGGAGACAGACGCACTTACAAACAACGTCCGATTCCATTTCCACGCCCCGTGTGACAACACCATCTGCGACAAAACCGGAACCGACTGAGCCACCTTTACTTCCCTCAAACCTTGAGAGCATTACAACAAACAATGTTACGGTTCCCTTAGATGTAGTACCCGGCAGTTACACGGCACTTGTAAGCCGCGACTATCTGCTGCCATCGACCTATGTACCAAAAGATTTGGTCGAGATTTCCGTTCGATTCAGTTCGAACTCACACGACGACAAACGAAAAATGCGGCGTGTTGCATCCAAAGCACTGTCAAAAATGTTTCGGGCCGCCGAGAAAAAGGGCATTATTTTATATGGTGTTTCGGGCTACCGTTCGTATGAACGCCAGAAATCCATTTACTCAAGAAACGTTGCACTGCATGGAAAAAAAGCGACGGATTCTTTATCCGCAAAACCCGGCAGCAGTGAACATCAAACAGGTCTTACAATTGATGTTTCCGCCAGTTCGGTAGGCTGCTTATTGACCGAGCGTTTTGGCTCTACCAAAGAGGGCAGATGGCTCGCCAAAAATGCTCACAAATACGGCTATATTATCCGCTATCCGAAAGGAAAAACAAAACTTACCGGCTATTCTTACGAACCATGGCACATTCGCTATGTCGGCGTCAGCTATGCCAGTTACTTAAAAAAGAATAAGCTGACACTTGAGGAATTATATGGTGTCAACCAAAAAGCGGATGAAAATACACCGAAAGTCGATGTGGAGAATCCCGATGAATATGAAACCTCACCGCCGTCTCCGGCACCAAATCAATAGAAAAGGGGTACTTGTATGAGAACCATTATTATTTTAATTTTATATGTTGTTATTACGATTTTAAGCCTTCCAATGTACCTGATTGAAGCAATTGTGCGGCTTATCAGCCCACGTGCGGCAGCCCACATCGCACAAGTCATTGTTAAGGGAGCGTTTAATCTTGTAATGTTTGTTTCGGGCTGCAAAAAGACCATTATTGGCGTAGAAAATATTCCGAAAGACACACCGGTAATGTATGCCGCCAACCACCGAAGCTTTTATGACATCATTTTAGCTTACGCAACGGTTCCGAATCAGACCGCTTTTATTTCGAAAATGGAAATTAAGAAAATGCCTTGTGTCGCACAGTGGATGTATTTTTTAAATTGTCTGTTTATGGACCGTGGTGATGTAAAACAGAATCTGCAGGTTATTTTATCTGCCATCACACTCGTAAAAAACGGCTATTCCATTTACATTGCACCGGAGGGAACCCGAAATGCAACCGATACACTGCTTGAATTTAAAGAAGGCAGTATGAAGATTGCCACCAAGGGAAAATGTCCGATTATCCCGGTCTGCTTATGCAACACCGAAAATATTTTTGAAAATAATCTGCCTTGGATTAAAAAGGGAAAAATCCTGATTGAATACGGAAAACCAATTTATCCGGAAGAGCTGGATAAGGAAACAAAAAAACACCTCGGCGTTTACGTGCGTGGAATTATTGAGGAAATGTATGAGGAAAATCGAAAAAAAATCAGCTAAACCTTTCTTTTTTTCCCATTCCATGATAGAATAGTTCCAGTTTGAAATTTTTATGAAGTGGAGGAATCGCAAACCATGCATATTTTTTTAACTATTTTAGCAATTGTTGCCATTGTATTAGTTGTTGTCATGGTCGTTCTTTACTTCTTAGGCAAAAAAATGCAGAAGAAGCAGGACGAATCGCAGGCACAGATGCAGGCCGCATCCCAGACAGCAACCATTCTTGTCATTGACAAAAAACGGATGAAATTAAAAGATTCCGGTCTTCCAAAGATGGTTTTGGAAAACACACCGAAATATCTCCGTGGCTCAAAAGTACCGATTGTCAAAGCTAAAATCGGACCAAAAGTAATGTCTTTGATGTGCGACGAAAAAATCTTCCCGGTTCTCCCGGTAAAGAAAGAATTAAAAGTTGTCATCAGCGGAATTTACATTATGGGCGTCAAAGGACGTAACGTGCTTGACAATCCGGAAGAAAAACTCGGATTCTGGCAAAGAAGTAAATTGAAAGCATTGAAAAAGGCAGGAAGATAAATATCGCAGAAAGATAGAAAAAGCAGCAAGCGGGATATTTGCTCACGCAAATATAGCTTGCTGTTTTTCTATGTTTCTGCTTGCGGATAAGGGAAAGAGAAGCTTGTAACAGGGGGAAGTTGTTTTTTGTCAACTCCCTTTTCAAGAACCCTCCCTTCCCCATTCTTTAATCCAACAAGGTTTGACATATTTTACTCATATGCTATTATTTATAAATAAAATAACGGAAGGAGATTGTTTTATGAGTTTAATTAAGTGTCCTGAATGCAAAAAGAAAATCAGTGATACTGTATCTTTTTGTCCCAATTGTGGAGCAACCATAACAGACCATATAAAAGAACAGCAGAAAGGAAAAGGCTCAAAAAAAATCATTATAATTAGTTTAATTATTTTCTTAATACTTGTGGTTATAGGATTGGCAGCTTTTTTTATAGGAAAACAAATTAAGTCAAATAAAGAAGAAAAATTGATGAAAGAGCAAGTAAAAAAGCAAGAGGAACAATTCTATAATTATTGTGATACCTATTCCAAAGCATTAAGAGATATACATGAATATTGGCTTGATTATACAAGTCAAAAAAGAAAAGTGTGGTATAATTGCATTTGGAATATTGAATCGGATGAAACAGATGATTTTACAAAGGATTCAAAAGGGGCTTTTTATAGTGACTTCAATGACGCACTTTCAGAATTTAGTAGTAGCAGTTATGTTGAAAGTTTATTAGATGAATGTGTAGAAGATGTCGGAAAAGAAAAAGATTTATATGCAAAACTAGCTCGTATTAAGTCCAAGAACAAAAATATATTAGAGTTAAAAAAAATAATTTCTAGTACACATGAAACGGTTACTAATATGTATAAAATGGAAGAAAGTTATGGGTATAATTACAAAGAATATGATGAAAAAATGGATAACTATTTAGAAGATATAACGGATGCTCAAACAAAAATAGATTCAAAAAAAGAGGAGCGGTAAATTTTTATGGAGGTCATACTTTATAAGTACGACCTCCATTTATTATTTTTCTATCTCCCAGTGACCGCTGTAACCACTTCCAATATATGACACATTTGGCATTTGTTTTATTCTTCTTTTTACTGTTCTTACGCTGATACCAAGCTTTATGGCAATATCGGATGTAGAAATTTTTTCGTTTTCTTTTATCATATCAAAAATTTGGGTCTGTATATTTTCTTGAGTGCCACCTTGAGTGCCACCTTGAGTGCCACCTTGAGTGCCGTCTTGAGTGCCGTCTTCAACTCCATTAGTCTCTGCCAAATAATTAGCGACATAATTCAAATTATACAAAGTCAATGTAAAATCATCATAATCTGCTTCAAAGACTGGCATCTTCGTCTCATCAAATTCTACCTGTTCCTCGTAGTCTGCCAAAATTTTCTTAAAACCACTGCCTCTACGTTCCATGTATTTTAAACGACTGAAAATATCAGCTAAAATTGGATTCCTTCGTTTTGAAGGAATCTTCAACATATCTTTTCCTTTTAAAGATATACCACTTACCATTCCTCCCGGTGAATATATTTCTATTCTATCATCGAACATATCTATATGAACTTCACTTCCTATATCCGTATAACTTCGATGAATCAGAGCATTTACTAAACCTTCAAGCACTGCTCGCTCCGGATAATCAGGCATATCTATTCTGCCATCATCCACCTTCCGCCATGCCTTCTTTGAATTATTTCTAATGAATTCCGTTCCGGACTGCAATAAAGTTACAAGGCTTCCTGAATATTCCTTATCATCAAGTGCATCCACTATTCCTGATGCCTTAGTTAATCCATTCCATCTTGTGCAAAACAATCTAGAGTGACGCACTGGAGATTCATCTGCCAAAAGTGCACCTGCATTGGTAAGATTTCCATTTTCATCAACCAAACCAAAAGATTCATAATCTGTATCATCAAATGTATTTCCTGTTCTCTTCTTATATACCGATTTTAATTTTGTAAAAGACATATCACTAAAATCATATCTTGATTTCAGACTATCATAGCTTTCTCCACTTCCACGAAGTACTAACTCTCTTAACTGGGACGGTGTAGCTGGAACACTTTCATTTCCTATGCGCATAAATGCAACAAGCTGCCCATCTCCATCATAATAATATGGCGTCTGCTGTCCTTTCATTACTTCTACAATAATAAACGTCTTTGCTCCATCTTTTTGAAAAGAAAGTTTAACATCTGGTATAGGATTTAAATGTATTTTAATTGCCTCACTAATTTTTTCTGCATCTTCTTCTGCATTAGCAAGCCCCACCAACTCATCATCATCTGCTACACCGAATACCAGCTTGCCACCAAAACAATTTGCAAATGCACTGATACTTTTACACTAGCTTTTAGGTCTTTTTGTCTCTAGCGCAAGCTTCTTGTCATAATACGTGGTTTCACCAATTAACTGCTTTATATCCATTAAAAACCACCTCCTCTATAAACCAATACTTTCCCATTATGTCCATTTTGTATGAATCCATTCTTCAAGTTTCATTTTCTGCCACTGACAGCAATACCTGCATCGCATCTTTATATAATTTACCCAATGCCAGTCCGTCTTTAATGTTTTATCATGCACATAACATACATCATATTTCGCACATTGTCAACTCCCTTTTCAAATACCCTCCCTTCTCCATTCTCAAATAAAAAAAGAAGCCGGGTTCAAAGCTATATTTGCTCACGCAAATATCCCGCTTTGAACCCGGGTCTTTTTTTATTACCTCTCAAAATCCAAAATCGAAAGTGGCTCACTAAGATTCTCATTTTGTTCTGCCAAATCAATCGTTTCACCATCGGATAACCGGCGCACAACCGGGTAGAGCGTATGGTACTGGCGATTCTCTACCACGACCGCAACGTTACCATCCGACAATATCACGTTACGTCCCTTTGGATAAACCGGTATGTAAGTAATGAATGCCTTTACATATTCCGGCTGGAACATTTTTCCTGCATTGTTCATCAAAAACTCAATGGCCTCTTTTGGTGACTGTGCTTTTTTATACGGGCGCTCACTTGTAATCGCATCATAAACATCCGCAATGTGAATGATTTTTGCAAACATATAAATCTGGTCGTCGCGCAGTCCCAGCGGATAACCGGAACCATTTACATTTTCATGGTGCATATAAACACCCATTTTCGTCTTGGAACTGATGTTAATGTTCTCTTTGAGTCTTTCATAGCCAAGCTCTGAGTGCGTTTTCATTGTCTCATACTCTTCCTCAGAAAGCGGACCTGCCTTTTCCAATAAATCAAGCGGCAAATTAAGTTTTCCGATATCATGCAAAAGCCCTGCTGCCGAAAGTTCCTTCAGAATCGATTTTTTTAATCCGATTCCGATACCTGTAAGCACCGACAAAACCGCCACATTTACCGAATGTTTATAAGTATAATCCGAGTTTGTCCGCATACTGATTAAGTTGACATTAATATCACCATTTAAGCTTAACTCTTCCGTAATATCACTTGCCACTTTAAGTGCAGCATCAATATCAAGTTTTGTCAATGCCTTAGTCGCCTTTACCCCCAATTCGTCACTAATCAAATCTTCTACTGTAATATCTGATGACATCTCATCTTCAATATACAACCCCGCCAAGCCTATATCACGCATTCTTAAAATTAACCGTTCGGTCAATTTGACCCGGTAATTCACTAAAATGCTGCCCTGCTCATTGTAAATGGATTTCCCAACAATCATTCCGGGCTGTGCACTGTCAATACTGATATATCTCATACGTCAATCTCTCCATCAAAAACCGTCGTTGCCGGTCCTTTCATCTGTACTTCGCCATTAGCTAAATACGTGTCATATAGTTTACCCCCGCGAATCTGTACCTCAACTTCTTCTCCCCGTTTGCAAAAGCCATTTAAAACAGCCGCTACAACGGATGCACATGTGCCTGTTCCGCAGGAAATCGTCTCCCCGGAACCGCGTTCCCACACCCGCATCTTTATCGTGTGGTCATCGATTACCTCAACAAACTCTGTGTTAATCCGGTCCGGAAATAACTCGTGGTTTTCAAAAGATGGTCCAATTTTTTCCAAATCTAAATCATCAATTCCCTCTGTAAAAATCACACAATGCGGATTTCCCATTGAAACACAAGTGGCTTCATACTCTTTTCCGTCAACCACAAGTTTTCTAGCAACAAATGTATCGCCATCTGCTGATACCGGAATCTTTGCAGGTTCCAATACCGCCTGTCCCATATTTACCGTTATGTAAGTAACCAATCCGTTTTCCACGGTAAGTTTTAATGCTTTTATGCCGCTCTTTGTTTCAATCGTAATCTCATCTGAATGAACTATTCCATGCTCATACGCATACTTTGCGACACAGCGAATCCCGTTTCCACACATCGCACCTTCCGAGCCGTCTGCATTATACATAATCATACGACAGTCCGCAGTTTTAGACGGTGCAATCAGAATCAAGCCATCGGAGCCAATTCCAAAATGTCTGTCGCTCACAAAAACCGCCAGTTTGGATGCATCGTCTATTTGTTCTGTAAATAAATTTACATAAACATAATCATTGCCGGTTCCGTGCATTTTCGTAAAATGTAATTTACTCACACAACTCCTCCTTTATTCTTCAATGAAAATATCTACATTGCAGTTAGACAAAAATGTCTGGTTCAGTTCCAAATCATAATCTAACTTCAAATGAAATCCCCGCTCGGTGAGTATCTTCTGGAGCGATTTCGTGCTAAGCGCAATCTCCAGCTCCCCAACCGGCGTCGAATAATATGAATACGTCGTCTCATTTGGCACAAACACCATGTGGCTTTCCGCCGGACCATGCTTGATAATCTCTAACTGGTCGTCTTTGTATTTCACCAGATTTTTCACAACGGAGACAAGTCCATTTTCTTCCTCTTCCACAACTTCCTCATAGGTAATCCATGCAAATCCATCTCTCTCACACATCTGCCCAACAGAAATCACTTCCACATCATCGCGGTCGCCGTCTTCGCCGTGCATATGCATGCCGCAGATTCTAAGTTTAACCTCTTTTGTCATGTTCTGACTCCTTATCTTTCAAATGCAAGTGCAATAATCTGATCTAACAATTCTTCTTTCTCAAACCCTGCTGCCTTCCAAAGCATCGGATACATACTGATGTTGGTAAATCCCGGAAGTGTATTAATTTCATTAAAAATCACTTCGTTCGTTCCCTGCTCCACAAAGAAGTCAACACGCGATAATCCAAAACCGCCCACGGCACGAAATACCGCTACTGCATTTGTCCGGATTTTCTCCTTCACTTCATCCGGCAAATCCGGGTCAATTACCGTCTTCGATTCCGCATTGTTATACTTGGCATCAAAATCATAAAACTCTGCTGCCGCCAAAATCTCACCAACCGGCGAAGCTTTTGGATTTTGTCCGCCTAAAATGGCACACTCCACTTCTCGTCCGATAATCGTTTCCTCAATCAATACACGATGGTCATGTTTTTTCGCAAGTGCCAGCGCTTTTTCTAACTCTTCTCTGTTATGTGCCTTGCTGACACCCTGTGAAGAACCGGCATTGGATGGCTTTACAAAAACCGGATATCCCAGTTTCTCTTCTACCTTTGCAATTGTCTCTTCTTTTTCACTCAAATCTCTTGCAGTATCTGCCACATAAGCTGCCTGACGGACACCGGTGCGGTCAGCAAAAATCTTTGTTGAAATCTTATCCATACTTGCAGCGGATGCTAAAACATCACATCCCACATACGGAATTCCCGCCAGTTCAAAAAGACCCTGAATCGTTCCATCTTCTCCAAACTTACCATGCAGAACCGGAAAAGCCACATCAATCGGAATCACTTCCACATCATTTCCCGTTACTTTCCAGATTCCCTTCTTTCCATGATCCGGTGAAATCACTGCTGTCACCGTACCCTCTACCCATGAACCATCTCGAATCGAATCGGTATCTTCCACAAAAAGCCATTTGCCCTCTTTCGTAATACCAATTCGGTAAATATCATATTTATCTTCCCGCAGTCCGTCAATTACATTTGCTGCGGAAACACAGGACACATCATGCTCCGATGACTGTCCACCAAAAATCACTGCTACCCTCTTTTTCATAGGAACCCCTTTCCGGGTATTTCACCCTGCCGGTAACTTTTTCATATACCTAATAAAAGTATATGACACCTCCTATACTTTATCACGGAACCCCTTTTTTTTCAAGAAAAAAGAATATTCCTAATCCATTCTATGAACAAAGAAGAAGTTTCGATACCATTTTCCCCATCAAGCAGTGAATTGTACTCCTCTTCCGTCAAACATTTCTTTAATTTTTCCTTGGATTCTCCCGGCACAATCTGGTATGTGGAGTCCACAAAACACAGCGTCGGATACATCACACACCACCAGTTTTTTCCCGCACTTTTTCCCAAATTTACTTTCAGTGCCTCATACTCGCCCGCCGGAAAAATCATATCGCCATATGTTTTCACCGGAAAGTAGCAGGACGAGAGTGTGGCATCCGCATCATAAGAATAGCCCTTTTGCTGCATTTTCTCCTTCGCAACCGCTTCAATCTCCGGAAGCCTTTTCTGAATTTGTATACGCGCCTCATCCACACTTTCTGCATCCTGCATCACACCGCGCAGATATGTAACAACCGCCTCTTTTACTTCCATTTTCAATGCCTGGTCTTTTTTGCTGTCGCTGTTGGCAACCACGTGAAGCCGCAGAATTTCCTTCGCAATATCTTTCTGCATTCGGTTTTGTCTCATCTGTCTTGCATAAAAAAACATGAGAACAAACGTCACCACAAACAATCCCGCAATCGCAATCCACTTTTTCTTTCCTGTCATTTTTATTTCCTCCTGATTTCATATTGTCTAATCATAGCATTGACGAATCTTTTCTATATTATACACTTTGCAGGAAAATGAATTTATGGTACACTCTTTACAAAAGCAGAAGGGAGAAATGAAATGGATTCGATTTGGATAAATGCACCAGCAAAAATTAATATTGGGCTGGATGTCATTAGACGCCGCGAAGATGGCTACCACGAAGTAAAAATGATTATGCAGAGCATCCGCCTGTTTGACCGGCTGACACTCACAAAGACGAAAGAGCCGGGGATTAAATTGACAACAAACCTTTCCTATCTTCCGGTAAATGAAGATAATCTTGTCTATCAAAGCGCCAAACGTCTGATGGATGAATTCCATTTGGAGGGCGGACTTGATATCAAACTTGACAAGCGGATTCCGGTTGCCGCCGGTATGGCAGGGGGAAGTACCGATGCCGCATCGTGTATGCTTGCCATCAATGACTTATATGGACTGGGACTTAGCAAACGACACCTGATGAAGCGTGGTGTGAAATTGGGCGCAGATATTCCTTACTGCATTTTAAAAGGAACCGCTCTTTCCGAAGGAATCGGTGAAAAGTTATCGACCATTCCAGCGATGCCTTCCTGCTATATTCTAATTGCCAAACCAAACATCCACGTTTCCACAAAATGGGTGTATACCAATCTTGTACTTGATGAGCACACAAATCATCCGGATATTGATGGCATGCTGGCTTCGATGAAAAAGCGCGACCTTCTTTCACTGAGTAATCAGATTGGAAATGTTTTGGAATCCGTAACGATTCCCGCCTATCCACAGATTGCCGCCATCAAAGATTGTATGCTGCAAAATGGTGCACTCGGTTCTTTAATGAGTGGAAGCGGACCAACGGTATTTGGTATTTTTGATGACAAAGACAAAGCAATGGCTGCCAAGGAGAAATGCCGTGAACTCCCTTACCGGTGTTTTGTCTTTGTGACGGATTTGTACCGATAATTTTTAGCATACACTAAACTATTCTCTGCAATCTGCCGATATGTAAAGTAGATAATATAGAATGCAACGTGCCACAGGCACAGAAAGGATGGAACCTTATGAGTGTAAATGGAATTACAAGTGCAAACAGTTCTTATACGACGCCACAGACAACAGCAAAAACAAAAACTTCCCAGACAACAAACACTGCGGATGCAAAAGACATTGGTGTTGTATATGAAACTTCAAGCAAAACAGATGACAAATCAAACAAGATAAAAGATTATTCTTCTGTTGTTGCCACCATGAAAAAAGAATTGTCAACGAAAAATGAACAACTTCAGAATCTGGTAACAAAACTTCTTGGCAAACAGGCAGGAAAGTATACCAAACTTGCTGATTTGTTCAAAGACATTCAGGCAGACCCTGCTACCATTGAACAGGCACAGAAAGACATTGCTGATGATGGTTACTGGGGTGTTGAACAGACGAGTGATCGTCTCGTTTCCATGGCTCAGGCATTGAGCGGTGGAGATACATCCAAGGCAGATACTTTGATTGCCGCCATCAAAAAGGGATTTGATGAAGCAACCGAAGCATGGGGTGATAAACTCCCTGACATTTGTCAGAAGACAATTGATGCTGCCGTTAAAAAAATGGAAGCATGGCGCGATGGCACAACTTCCGAAACAGATGCATAAAAACCCGATATCTTTGATATCTTATGATAAGAAGCACTCACCAATTCGTCCGCCGGATGCAGAGCATACCGGACAATACGAGCTGATGGGTGCTTCTTTCTTTTAAGATACTTCTTTTAGAATTAAAATCATATCGCCTGTTTGCACCTGTTCGGTTTCTTTTTGGTTGACTTCCATAATTGCCTCGACGGTTGTAAAAAACTTTTTCGCAATATCCCAGAGAGTTTCTTTTTCCTGTACCACATAACCGACCATACCGGGCGCACTGCGAAAGGCATCCCAGTCCACTTCCTCACTTTCATATCCGGAAACAATTGGTTCTTCCATCCGGTCAAATACAAGTAAATCCAGCGCGGCAACTGCCTTAATTTCAATCTCTTTTTCTCCGGTGAGAGAAGCACTTACCTGCTCTAACATACCATGGAGATTGATATGGCTATTGTTCGTAAGACCGTTTGCCTCTAACAGCTGCTCAAACGGAATCGTGCCCTTTGCCGTCGCGAGCGGAACCCTTTCATCCCCGGTCTGGTATAACACACTTACCAAAAGTGCCCCTCTTACCAAAAGCCCTTCTTCTTTCTGTTCTTTATGGTCAATAAACAGAGAACCGCTTACATTCCAAATTTGCAGCGGCGCAAATTCACCCGCCGTTACCATACCGGTAAATCGGCATTTGCTTTTATTATGAATTTTCAGGTTTTCAAAATAGGATGGCTCATAAACCGGTTTGCACTTTTCTTTTAGCGAATAAAAATCCGTGAGAAGGTCAATTTTTTCCTGACCGTACACTTTCATATCAAATGCAAATACAACTTCGACTTCCAGCACACGGAATTCGCCATCTTCATCTTCTTTCACACCTAAATCTCTGCTGTGAATGGAGGCTGTCACCTGTTCGACCATGTCCGCATTGCAGCCGTGGCAGTCAATATGCCCCTCAATCGGCAGTGTGTTTTCAAAATAATTAATGGAAGGATTTTCTCCCTCGCCCAGATAAATAACGAAAACATTTGCCTGCCCTTCGACAAGAAGTTTTTCTTCTTCCATCCTTGTATTTAGTTCCCCAATGCAAACATCCGAGTACAAAATCCGCTGCATTGCATCTTTCGTTCCGGGAATTTTCCACTCATCCCGTACCCGCAGCGTATCTTTTTTACTAAAAACCAGATAGGAAACTTCTGCCGTTCTTTTTTTTGTAAAAATATCTTCTCCACCTTCAATGTCAATGGCTCCCTCACAATCGCAAACGCTTCCTGCCGTCACATTAAGTACAACAATTGCTTTCATTCCTAATTTTCTGGAATTAATTAACTCACTTTTTAAGTCGCCAATCTCTGCCTGCACCGAAATTTCATCCTCGGCCTTTGCCTGTGGCAGCAAAATAGTTTCCTCAAAAGGAATTGTCCCTGTCATCTCACTCACCGGAATATCCCCATCCGATGCATATAAAATCTGGAAATGCAAAAGTCCTTTTACACTTGCCTTTCCCTCCATCATATGAACTTCCTCTATCTGTACCTCTCCCTGTTCTTTCATTATCTGTAACGCATCCGGTCTGGCATCCGGCACATTGAAATCGCGGTCAAGTGTAAGCTGCTTAACTTCCCTGCCGTTACACCGGTTCATATGAACTCGCTTTGTAATCAGGTTCAATCGTTTGGCCTCCTTGTTTCGTAGTTGTCTCTTACAATATATATTCCTGCGAAACAAAAAAAGAACTAATAAACCGGATTTCTCCATTTATTAGTTCTCTCTCTACTAGCACAGAGTTAATTGTACGTCCTTTGTAATGACATCCGTGTAACTGTATGATACCGTTTGGTAACTATTCTCTTCCGCGTTTTTCACCTGCACAAGAAAGATGCAGGGATATGTTTCCGTAATCACACCTTCGGTTACATCATATTTGTGTCTTCCCAGATTACTCCGAACCTTTACTTTACTTCCTACATGCTCCGCTACGGCACGCCGGACACTGCCAACACTGGCTCTTACCATAAGATATCCCTCCGTTCTTAAAACACGATATATAGCATACGCATACAAGTATACCACATTTTATTGTGGTTGTCAATTTATGGTATCCTCGTCATCACATACCGTCCTTATTATCTTATGCAGTTTTAAGCCATTTTATTCATAATTTCATTCAAAATCTCGTAAGAAACCTCATCCTTTGTCTGGATTGGAAGCTCTTTTTCCCCCTCTTTCGTAATCAAAGTAACGGCATTTGTATCCGTTCCAAATCCGGCACCGGCAACTTTCAGATTGTTCGCCACAATCATATCGGCGTGTTTCTTCTCTAATTTCTTTTTCGAGTTTTCTAACATATTTTCGGTTTCCATGGAAAAGCCACATAAAAACTGCCCTTTTTCTTTATGTTCACCGAGCCATGATAAAATATCCGTTGTCCGCTTCAGCGCAATCGACGCTTCGCCGTCTTTCTTTTTCGTCTTTTCTGTATTTACCGTAACCGGCGTATAATCGGCAACAGCTGCTGCCTTGATGATAATATCCTGCTCTTTGGCACGTGTTTTCACTGCCTCAAACATATCCGCTGCGCTCTCAACCGGCACAACATCCACATGAAGCGGCGCCGGCAGTTCACACGGACCGCTCACCAGTGTAACCTTGGCTCCGCGTCTTGCTGCCGTTTTAGCAAGTGCATATCCCATCTTTCCGGTCGAATGATTCGTCAGATAACGCACCGGGTCAATCGCCTCTCTCGTCGGTCCGGCTGTAATTAAAACCCGTTTTCCTTCCATATCATGTTCATACTGGATTTCCTGTAAAATATGAGAAAGCAGCACTTCCTCTGAAGGCATTTTCCCCTTTCCGACTGCTTTGCACGCAAGAAGTCCGGTTGCCGGTTCAATAACCTCCATTCCGAAATCTCTCAATTTTTGAAGATTTGCCTGCGTAATCGGATTCTCATACATATTGGTGTTCATCGCCGGTGCCACCAATTTTTTACAACGGCACGCAAGAAGCGTTGTACTGAGCATATCATCTGCAATTCCATTTGCCATTTTCGCAATAATATTCGCACTTGCCGGCGCAACTAAAACCAAATCCGCTTTGTTGCCAAGCGAAACATGCTCAATATTATAGTTAAAGTTTCTATCAAACGTATCGACTAAGCATTTATGATTCGTCAGCGTCTCAAACGTAATCGGATTGATAAAATTGGTTGCATTTTGTGTCATCAAAACATGTACGTCGGCGTGAAGTTTTGTCAGCATACTCGTCAGATTTGCGATTTTGTATGCGGCAATACTGCCTGTCACACCAAGCACAATAGTTTTTCCCTGTAACATAAAATCCCCCTTCTTAGTCAGACAACTGACCATGTTTTTCATAAGAAGATACACGTTTAATCTGGTTTTTGTCATCTACAAAAACGACTTTTGGCTTATGGCCGAATACTTCCTCAGGCGTCAAATCGCAATAACTCATAATAATAATGTGGTCTTCTACCTGAACCATTCTAGCAGCTGCCCCATTTAAGCAAATCATACCACTTCCCGGCTCCCCGGCAATCGTGTAAGTCTCAAAACGGCTTCCATTTTCTACATCGACAATCTGCACTTTTTCATATTCGTAAATGCCGGCCGCCTCCATTAAAACCGGGTCAACCGTAATACTGCCAACATAATTTAATTCTGCCTGAACCACTTTGGCACGGTGTATTTTCCCTTTTAACATCTGAATTGTCATGACGCTTATCCTCCAATCTTATGATTCGTAAATAAAGTTATCAATAAGTCTTGTTTTTCCAATGTAAACGGCTACGGCAGCCAAAATGGAACCGTCAATCGTTTCTATTGTTTCAATATTATCAAAGTTTACAATTTCCACATAATCAATTTTGGCAAGTGGCTCCGACTCAATGATTTCCGTAATTGCCTGTTTCACGGTGGCAGCACTTTTTTCGCCGGCTTTCACTAATTCCTCACCACGAAGTAATCCTTTATGAAGAATAACAGCGGCTTTTCTCTCCTCCTTTGAGAGATAAGTGTTTCTCGAACTTTTTGCAAGACCGTCATCTTCGCGGATAATCGGGCAGCCAATGACTTCGAGATTAAAATTCAAATCTCTTACCATACGGCGGATGACTGCTAACTGCTGTGCATCCTTCTGTCCAAAGTAAGCGCGGTCCGGCTCTACAATGTTAAATAATTTTCCAACTACTGTGCAGACACCACGGAAATGTGTCGGTCTTGTTTTACCGCACAATCCCTTCGTAAGTCCATCCATGTCAATGAAACTGCAAAAATCGCTTTCATACATATTTTCCGGTTCCGGATGGAAAATAAGATTTGCACCGGCATTTTCACAAAGCGCCGCATCTCTTTCCAAATCTCTCGGATAAGTTGCCAAATCTTCATTTGGTCCAAACTGAATCGGATTTACAAAAACACTGACAACGACACGGTCATTCTGCTCAACTGCCTTGTCAATCAAACTTTTATGTCCCTCATGAAGATAACCCATTGTCGGAACAAGACCAACGGAAAGTCCTTCTTCTCTCCATTTCTTTACCTGTTTTCTTACTTCTTCTACGGTTGATACAATCTGCATTTTTTCTTCCTCCTAGTACAACTTCTCAATAATATCATCATCTATTTTGTATTCATGCTCACTGGATGGGAAAGCGCCGCTCTGGATTTCTTCCATATATTTCTGGAATGCTTCTTTCATCACTTCTCCAATGTTTGCATAACGTTTTACAAATTTTGGTGTAAAGTCAGAGAACATACCAAGCATATCCTGGTAAACAAGTACCTGACCGTCACATCCATTTCCGGCACCGATTCCAATTGTTGGAATATCTAACTTCTCGGTCACAAGATTAGCAAGTTTACTTGGAATTCCCTCAAGTACAACTGCAAATGCACCGGCTTCTTCGACAGCAATTGCATCCGCAATTAATTTCTTTGCTGCCTTTTCCGTTTTACCCTGAACCTTAAATCCGCCAAAAGCGTTAATCGACTGTGGTGTCAGTCCAAGATGTGCACAGACCGGAATTCCGGCACCCACAATTGCCTGAATCTGCGGACAGACTTCTTTTCCGCCTTCCAGTTTCACGGCTCCGGCGCGTCCCTCTTTCATCAACCGTCCGGCATTGACAACCGCATCATAAACGGATGTCTGATACGACATAAACGGCATGTCCACAACAACAAGTGCGTTTTTTGCACCTCTTGCTACAGCTGCTCCATGGTGAATCATATCTTCCATCGTCACTGAAATCGTATCCTCATAACCAAGAATTACATTTCCTAAGGAATCACCAACCAAAATTGTATTTACTCCGGCTTCGTCTTCCAGTTTTGCTGTCGAATAATCATATGCGGTCAGCATTGAAATTTTTTCCCCTTTTTCCTTCATCTGCTGAATCGTTACTACTGTGTTTTTCATTTATTGTGTCCTCCTATTCCTGCACATATCATTTAATAACTGAATCATCGTTTGATAATCTCTCTCGGGATTTTTCCGTCCGGCAATCTCTAACACCATTTCACCAAGTCTTAGATAAACTTCTTTTTCTGCCTCAGTCAACACGGATAAATGCTTTTTCACCGTTTCGGTATCGCCTCTCTCAATCGGCCCGGTTAAGGCTTCTTCCGGCGATGAATGAAGCAGTGCTTTGATGTTATTTTGCACAAGTGGCGTTGTCAATTCCACCGCATCTTCCCTCGAAAATCCACAGTCCATAAGCATCTGAATGGACATCTCATACAAACCAATCATCAAATTGCTTATCATCGATGCCGATGCATGGTACCTTGTTTTCTTCGCCGATTCCATGACGCATACTTTATTTCCCGCTTTTCGGAAAATGTCTCCGACAACGGATAGGGCATGAGAATCCCCTTCGGCGGTAAATATTACATGATTCAATTGTTCATACGATGTGAATTTGCTGCTGAACGCATACATAGGATGAAAGGATGCGGCAGATACTCCGTATTCCTCTCGATTTGAAAATAAATCGGATGATAATGAGCCACTAAAATGGCATACTATTTTATTTTGTATTGATTCTTTTTTCAGTTCGTTCCACACACTTTTCAACGCACCATCCGGCGTGGTAAGAAAAAGAATCGTGCTCTCTGCCACTAGTTCGGCCAGAGAATCATATGCTTTTGTATTTGTAAAAGTCGCGGCCTCTTCCACGCTTTTTTTTGATTTACTACAGTACCCGGCAACCGAAAAACCATGCTCTGTCAGATATTTTCCAATCGAACAGCCAACCTTTCCGGCACCTATAATTCCTATCTTCATGTCATCACCTCCGTAGTCCGTGACAACACATTATCACCTGATGCAGTTTCCTATGAATACCGCTCATACGAGACAGAATAGCACAAATTGAGGGTTTTGTAAAGTGAGTATTTGTGAAGGGTTCGATGGTGTTTTTTTAGGGTTCCGTAAATTATCAAGAAAAGTTTGCATTTCGTAAGCGCTCCCGCTAAACAAACGCGTAGGGGTATCGGCATGCAAAATACGCAATGCCGGATACCCACGTGTTTGTACTCACGAAATACAAATCTTTTCTTGATGATTTACTGGAATTCTAAAAAGATTAGCATCGGACCTTTATACACAAGCACCTGATTTCTCCCCAAGCAGTTGCTGATAGGTTTTGGGGATTTTGATAAGTCAGAAAAAAGCTTTGTGACTTGTGGGTTTTGAGTACGTCGGTATGTGGCACTGGTAGTTTCAGTGCCCATACCGTTACGCACTCAACGAGCGGAAGCGCCCACAAGACGCAAAGCTTTTTTCTGACTTACAAACCCCCCAAAATTCCTACCAGTTCCTCTTTTTCTTCTGCTGCCGTGCGGTCATGCGGATGACCAGGCTCTGCGGCAGAACTCTACTGATAAAGGCAAGCACTTTCATTTTATTTTTCGGGACAATTACAATTTTTCGTTTTTCCATTTTACGAATTGCATAAGAAGCGCAGTATGTTGGTGTGATAGATGGTATCGCAAATTCTACATTTGCCACTTTATTAAATTCGGTGTCAACCGGTCCCGGACAAAGTGCACCCACATACACATTACTTTTCTTTTCCTTTAATTCAAGTGCCACAGCACGCGTCAGACTTGTGACGTAAGATTTCGTTGCATAATAAGTCGCCATATAGGGCCCGGCGGGGAAAAGCCCCGCAGAAGATGCAACATTTAGAATCGAGCCCTCTCCCTGTTTTTCCATCTGGCAGAGCATCTGCTTCATAAGAAAATGCATCGCACGAATATTGACGTGAATCATTTCCATTTCTTTACTTAAATCCGTCTCTAAAAAACTGCCGCAGTCGCCAAAACCTGCATTATTAATAAATACCTTTACCGGTAATTTTTCTACTTCTTCCATTATCTTGCGGCATTCCTTTTTCTTCGCAAGGTCAGCCGTCAGAACAAGGCATTTGCGTCCCTTTTTCGTCCATTCCTCTGCGAGTTCCTGCAATCGCTCTTTCCGTCTCGCCACCAGAATCAAATCATAACCTTTTTTTGCGAACTGCGCAGCAAACGCTTTTCCTATCCCGGAACTTGCTCCCGTTATCATAACAAATCCATTGCTCATAATGCTTCCCTTTCTGACTTTACGCTGATAAATTGGCAAAAATAATTGTTCCCTTCTTTTTCAACCATATACAAAGTACCACACTTGCTATCGCAAATGCAACCAAAATCACCGCAAAATACAAAGAAACTCCCATTGGATACGCCGTCGTATAATAAAGCACCGACAGCACTATGGAAACAACCCATCCACCAAACATCGAAATCACAACACTAAGACTCTGCTTAATCGGCGCCAGCTCATTTGTCCAGGATAGATTTGGCATCTGCAATCCAAGAAACAATCCAAACAATGTAAGGAAGATTGCAAACACAATCGGCACTATCAAACCAAGAATAGTTTCTATCCCATGACTTGGCAGTACAATTGCAAAACAGATTTCGCACACAATAAGCGGCACGATGGTAAGCAAGAGCTGCACGCTAAGTTTGGCACGAAGCACCTGCCACAAATCCATCGGCAATGACTGTGCAATCCAAATATTTTTTCCTTCCAGCGATACCGACGGAACAACCATGTCATTCATCGACGCTAATAAACTAAGTGCAGTCACAACAAGGACAATTAGCATGCCCTCTCTTTCGCTTCCGAAAATCATATTCATGAAATCCAAAATGTCATTTCCCTTAAAAAACATGACAACACCAACAATTGGAAGTGCAATCACACCAAGCCCGCAATTGAGCATATAATTCGGACTCGATAAAAACCGCCCAAACTCCTTCTGCAAAATTGCCATAAAAGGCGTTTTTCTCTTTTCTTTTTTCTCTTTGTAAACAACCTTTTTCACACTGCCGCTCGAAGTCGCAATCTTAATAAAACTCCGCGACAAAACAACAAATGTCAGTGCACATAACACGGCAATGACAGCCGTGTAGAGAAGCATTGCTAAAAGGTCGCCCTCTCCGATTTTTCCAAACAGATAAAACGGATATGCACTCCCCTTTACTTTTTCTCCGTAAACAGCCGCATTCATAAGAAGATTTTGAATCAAATCCTGCGCTTTAAAATAAACAAAATAATACAGGGCAAAAAAACATAGTGACAAAATCACGGTAATAAAACTTTTATTCTTTAACTTCAAGCTTATCTTTGCCACGCACCAGCCAAGCACACAGGATAAAATTAATACCAAAAGAGAAATTAACAAAATCAACAGCACCGGACCAACAACGGTTAAAGGTGTTGCCTCAACTTCAATCCAATAAACAATAACTGCCGGCAGCATCACAATTGCCGAATACATGAGTCCCATTAAGTACACACTGACAAGCCTTATTGTCAGAATACTCCGGATAGGAATTGGCATGGACAACAATAAATCATTATCCTTTGACAAATACAAACCGGAATAGGTATTAAACACACTTCCGAATGTGCCAAGTGCAATTGCAATCATTCCCATAATAAGAAAATACAGCCATTTCATATTTACCATGGCAAATGGTTTGCATAAAGAATCTGCCAAATAAGCAAACATTCCTCCCACAATACCAACCATAAGAATAATGAAAAAACCAAAGAACAAAACGGTAGAAAAAACCGATCGTTTTTTGTTCTTTTTGGCATCATAAAAATAGGCACGGAAAATTTCTGTCATCTGTTTTTTCAAAAGTATACGAAACATCATTCTCCCTCCAATTCCAAAAATACCTCTTCTAAGCTGTCGTCACCCTTTACTTCCTGCATGGTACCGGATTGAATCAATTGTCCATTACGGATAATCGCCACTTTGTCACACAATTTTTCTGCCACTTCCAGTACGTGTGTGGAGAAAAAGATAGCACCTCCCTCATCACATATCTCACGCATCATCTGTTTTAAAATGTGTGCTGCTTTCGGGTCAAGTCCGACAAACGGCTCATCCATTATAATTAACTTTGGCTCATGAATCCACGCAGATATAATCGCAAGTTTTTGCTTCATACCATGTGAGTAGGAAGCAATCGGCTGCGCAAGATTTTCTGTCATCTCAAACAAATCAGCATATTTGCGGATTCTCTCCTGCCGTTTTTCTTCTGTCACGCCAAAAATATCCGCAATAAAATTTACGAATTTGATTCCTGTCATAAATTCATACAAATCCGGATTATCCGGAATATAAGCAATTTTTTGTTTGCAAGCAAGCGGATTTTTGCGGATGGATTCTCCTTTAATGAAAACTTCGCCTTTATCAAATTGAAGAATCCCGACAACCGCTTTCAGTGTTGTCGTTTTTCCCGCTCCATTGTGACCGATAAAACCATAAATTTCACCCGGCGCAATATGAAGGGAAAGATTATCTACTGCCCTTTTTTCACCATACGTTTTTGTCAAATTCTCTATTCTTAACATTTTCTTTCACTCCTTATAATTATTGGGAAAGGAAGTCACGCCGGTACTGCGATGGTGTAATTCCCTCTGATTTCTTAAATACTTTCGTAAACACGCGGTAATCACCATAACCGGACTGCTCTGAAACTTCCGCGATCGAAAGCGAGGATGAAAGCAGCAGTTTTTTTGCGTGCTCCATCCGAATATTTGTAAGGTATGTCAGAAAATTTACTCCTATTCCGTTTTTAAATAACTGACTGATGTACTGCGAATTTAAATGAAATTCTTCCGAAAGAATATACAAACTAACGTCTTCCGAAAGATGTTCCTGCATATATTTTGTAATTCCGGTTATGACACGTTCTTTTTTCACAACCGGTTTTTCCTTTACTTCGTTATTATAGAGACTAATTTTCAACCGGTCAATACAAGAGCCAAATTCCTCGTAATTGACCGGCTTCAAAATATAGTCCGTAATCTGCAGCCGCAGAGCCTCCCTGCAATATGAAAAATCATCGTAACCGGAAACAATCACAAAAGCCATGGACGGATATTTCACCCGGCTTAACTGAATCACTTTCAGGCCGTTAATAATCGGAATATTAATATCCATAATCACAATATCAGGCTGCTCCTCATCAATTTTTGTAATTGCTTCCATTCCATCCGCTGCCTCGCCGACAACGACACACTCATGGGCTTCCCAGTCAAACAACTTTTTAAACCCTTCCCGAATCATTATCTCGTCATCGACCAGCAGCACTCGCAGTTTTTTCATTTTGCGTCCTCCTCATGCGGCAGCAGTAATCGTGCCGTCACTCCGCCAGTTTCATTTTCCATATAACTGAGTCCATACTTTGGACCACACAGCAATTTGATTCTTTTTTGCACATTTAAAATACCAATGCTGTTTCCCTCTAGTTTTGCCTGCTTCTTGTCGTAGTGAAGAAGCATCTCATCAATGATATCTTTCCTGCCATCCGTAAATCCACTTCCGCTGTCGCGAATCAGGATTTCGATTGCATTCCCCTCTTTTTTTGCCGTAATGACAACCTCCCCCCGGTACCCTTTGTTTTTCAAGCCGTGCAGCAAACTATTTTCAACAAGTGGCTGTAAAATAAAATTCGGAACAAGACTTCCTCCCAAATCCGGGTCTATATCGTATTCACAATGAAGATTCGGATATCGGTAACACATCAAATCCATATAAGCTTCTAACAATTCCAGCTCATCATCCAGTGCTACCATCTGTCTGTCCACTTTTACGCTGATGCGGAAAAAATCGACCAGCCGCATCAACAAATCCGCCACTTTTTTATCCCCGTTAAGCTGCGCCTGAATTCGTATTGTGTCGAGTGTGTTATAAAGAAAATGTGGATTTACCTGACTTTTCAAATACAGCATCGACATTTTCTGCTCCGTCAATTCAGCCCTGAGTATATCCGGATTTTCCAAAGTCAGATAAAAGGACAACGTCATCAATGTAATTCCCATTCCACTGATTAGCCACGTTGGGTATGCCCCCTGCAAGCCGCACACCAAAAATTCAACCCAAAGTGCTACTCCAATCGCAAACTTTTTCTTCACATGAATCTGTTTCCAGTTCCAGATTAAAATTCCTGCACATAATGCCAGATAAATCGCGACTCCGCCATAACTGGCAATCACATAAGCTCCTGCCGAATAGTTTCCATTTGGCGTTTGTATGTATGCAATCGGAAAAACAAGTGCAATGATTTCCAACACAATCAAAAAGATTTTCGCCGGCCAGTCAAAAATCATTTTCTTCTTGGTCTCTTCCTCCACAACAGCAGCAATGTACCGATAAAACATGTACAAAACACCTGCCATCGTTCCGACAAACACCCGGTGAAATGCATCGTTTACTGCGATTGGCACCTGCTCCAAATGATTTACCGTATAAATCGTTACCGCATCAAAAACAAGATGAACGATTACAACCAACAGCAAAACAGAAAATGTCCGGTGCAGTTTCGTATGTTTTCTCTCTGCTGAATAATACATATACGCAATAAATCCTAAAATGATAATAAGCGCAATTTCCATTCGAAGCATTCTTTCACCCCCCGACACAATAATTATAATCTGCCATGAAAAAAAGTAATAGGTGGATATTTTATGTAAATGTGTCTATTTTATAGATTTGGTTGTTTTTATCATTTACATCCTCCTTACCACCTGCTATCATACATGTTTTATGTATCTATTTTGTATCGAAACCCTTTCCGTATAAAATTTCCAGTTTCGCAATAAAATCTTCCAGAATAAACCGCGAATCCACCGATGTATACACCCGAATTTTCGGTCTTCCTTTTTCAAATTTATTGGTCGTGTCATCAAGTATAATCGGCGCCTCGGTTTCATGATAAAATCCACAATCCGGATCAAGCACCACACCAACCGCTGGCGAATCACCTAATGTCCAGCTCTCCCCTGCTGTCCATCCCGCATGTTCCGAATGATTATATGTTTCCATATTTTCAAATAAATGTCTTCCAATTTCTCCGCATGGCGCAATCCGTCTCTCAATCTCAGCAAGACTAATTCTCATTTTTCCATACACATCATTTGGAATCTGCCAAAAATTCACACCACTGTTTAACACATAGTTAATCGCCTCAACATCATTTCCCGCATTGAACTCACGCACTTCAGGCGTGCTGTACGCATGCCCCTGTCCACCAATCCACACAATCGTCATGTGTTTTGCAATTTCCTTCTTTTTCATCATCGCACTCGCCACATTGGTAATCGCCCCAATGCATAGCACAAACAATGGTTTTTCATCCACCCTCATTGCTTCTTCAATCAAAAAGTCAGCCGCAGGTGAAACTTCCTCGCCCTGTTTTTTCTCAGAAATTTTTGTTTCCTCTCCCATAAAAACGGGAACTTCTTTTTTCATTGCACGCAAAACCGTCAGAATTTCTTCGTAACTCTGTCGTGTACTCCCCTCTCGATTAAACTGCTCAGCAAAAATTGCCCTCACGTCAAACTTCTGGCACATCAACGCGTGGGCAATTGCAAATGGGTCGTCTGCCTCACAGGCAGCATCCGTGTCAATAATGACACGGACTTTTTTATCTTCTGATACCTTGTACTGAAATGGCATGGTAAATCTCCTTAATTTTAAATTTCTTATTTATCTTTTTTGTTTCTTTTATTCTATCACTCTCTATCAAAATACTCAATTTTTTTCATGTCCTCCTAAACAGACATATTAAAAACCGAAATAAAGAACTTTTTTCCCTTTGAAACAGAGAATAACTACCTAGGAGGTACATATTATGAAAAAATTTTTACAACAAAAACCTTTGAGTACATTCGATGAACGTCTCAAAAAAACACCTAAAGATAACCCATTAAGAGGATATTGGACTGGAAAAAGAGGACTTTCCACTTACATACCAACATCCAATCAAACCGAAATACTTGAAATTTTACATCATTACAATTTAAAAGGTATTCGCTATACTGAAGCAATGCCGATTTTTGAAAAATGCAGCGAATGCACAATTCAAAGTAATAACATGAGTATTTTACGTTGGAAAAACCAAAATAAGTGCGATAATCTCTGCGCCATCCTATGGAATGCAATCAACTATCAAAACAAGTCTAACTGGACAAAAAAAGACGTAAAAGCCTTTAGAAAGTTACATAGCCTGTCATGGCACGAACGCAATGATCGCATTACATATGATTTGGTCCCCACAAAAATCAATGGTTTTTTCCTTCATCTTGGTGGTATTGCAGAATGCAAAAGAGCTAAAAAACTACAACTAAAAGCATTTTAAACTGCTCTTTTCCAAATACAGCATGAGGGTGTTTTGCCGGCATAACAATAGACTCTCCTTCATGAAGTTCATAATCAACACCATCAATTGTGATTTTGCCAACGCCGTCAAGACAAGTAACAAAGGCATCACCGCCTGATTCGTGTGTACTGATTTCCTCGCCCTTATCAAATGCAAATAAAGTTACACTCAAATGCTCATTCTGCGCTAATGTCTTTGATACTACTTGTCCTGGCTGGTAAGCTACTTCATCCTTTAAAACTAAAACCTTCGCCATATCCATATTTTTTATTCCTGCCATTTTTATTTCCTCCTGTATATTTGTGATATTAGTATACCAGTTAATATAGTATAATAATAGGAAAATATACGTTGTTATGACAACGAAAGGGGGAGTTTATTTATCAAGTGACTTCTTTTATCATCTTTGCCAATTTTCTCATTTGTTTTATTGTATCTTCATATGCAACATAATCGTCTGAAAAATAATTTGTTATTTCCTGATAATCATTCTTATAAAAATTCTCATCACAAAATGCATTAATCAATCCTGAAACATCCTCACCATCCTGCGCAGATTGACAATTTTTCATTTGTTTACGATGTACCTTAATTTCATTATAGAGATTTGAAAGCGCATTTGCCACATCAATTTTATTCGTTAATTTATAAATATCGTACAAATGTCTAGAATATCGCTTTGACTTGCCTTGAACATAATAATGAATATTGCGGTGTTACCGCACCGTAATATTCAACCTATCTTGAATAGCTTCAAACTGTTTTACAGCATCATCTAATCTGTTGAGTTATGACACTTTCAAATTTGAAATATATCGAAAACAATTGTTTTTGACATATTATTTCTGCTTTCCTCTACTTTTCTGTAATCTCATACTTTTAAAATAACATAATAAAATTTTTCTTTCTGTTTTCACAAACAAGTTTACATTTGCGAACAAATGAAGTAAAATATCATGCAAAGGGAGATGATATTATGAGTTTATCCTACTTTCCATTGTGGAGAATGCTAAAAGATTTAAATGTATCAAAAATGGACTTTGCCAAAAGAGTTGATATATCCAATGCTACTTTAGCCAAACTAGGCAAGGATGAACCAGTTGCTTTAACTGTTATCGAAAAGATATGTGCTGAATTTAACTGCGATGTGGGAAATGTAGTTTGATATCGCTCCGAAAAAAAGCAGGACTCTATCCTACTGGAAGATTTATCTATCGGAACAATAGCATTATGTCCTTGCTATCCAATAGGTACACCAGTTGCAAAAAAAAAAGTTTCATGCACCTTATTCACGTAATTTAATTTTATTAAAAAAATTTCCTTGTGTTATTCTAAAGCAATACATTCGCCGTGAAAACACTATGTTAGACAATCAATTTCTTGTAGCACCTATATCATTTGATGAATTAGCAGATACCATATTTGATATAAAATTCAATAACTTGTTAATTGATAATGAATTTCAATCTGGATATATCCACCTTAGCAAAATAGGATATGTTCAACAAAAGTATATCGAAAGAGTATGTGGACAAACATCTGATGACTGCTTGGAGCAATGTCAAATGTTATTAGATAAAATCAAAACGATTTTCGAAATTCGTTGACAATTTCTGTATTGTTGAATTTTTTCTGCAAAAGTAAAATTCTCGTAAGATAAGTATTTCATTAAACAAGGGCTGTCCAAAATGGACAACCCTTTGCTGTTGAATTTAGTCAGCGTCAATTACATCAACCTCTGTAATTCTAAAAGTAGCAAGCATATGTACCCCCATATCTTGCACCAAAGAATATTTTTTCTTTGGATATACAGTACCAGATACCTCATTAGCCCAACCGCCAAGATTTATTGTAATTTGTGTTGGCTCATCAATAGTAAAACTCGCATTTTCACCATGCTGACCTTTCCATAAAACTCTACCCTTATTATCAGTAACCGTTGCACTACGAGATGAAAACAATCCAACCCAACCTTCAACAATATTATTAGGCATTTTTATTCTGACAGTTCCACTTGCAACCATTTCTGATAATGGACAACCACAGTTAGGACATGATTGTGCTTTATCTGAAACTTCCTTTCCACATTCTGGACATTTAATTAAAGCCATAAAACATTCACTCTTTTTTAACATTTATTATTTGTAATATTTCTTATCACATGAATAACAGACATATCCATCATGATACGACCAATAGGCTTCCATCTTTGTTCCACAATGCTTACAAGTATATTTTTTATCCGAATCACCGCAAGCAGTAAGTGTCATACATAACATTACTATGATTAAAACAAAAGATATGCCATTAAATACTTTCTTTTTCATAGTTTTCTCCCTAAAGCAGAGATAATACTAACCCTGCTAATATAATTAAAATTACTATTGTTACAAAGTCCCCAACCCCCTGTGGATCTTTAACACTTTTCTTTACTTCCATTCCGTTCCTTTCTGGCAATTAACCAATATAAAAAACCACCTATCATATAAGCAACAACATCCCATATATCTGATACAGTGTTCTTTCTAAATATTGGTGTGACATATTCCCAAAACAAACCGGCACAAAGCAATAGTAATAGTATCTGCCATAGTTTAGTCATTTTTCTGTTATAAAAACTGAACACTATATTACAATAAGCCATAAAAGTCATGCCACCAATAGTATCATTAAAATAACAAGACATAAACCATCTTATTGCTTCAACTGGAATCTTAGTTTTTATAAATTGATTAGCAGCATACATTACAACTGTGATTCCTATTATGATTAAATTAGCCTTCTTCGACATTATCCTATCACTGCAAAAATTAGAAGTGCAACTAAAACCGCTCCAACCATTCCCCAAAAGGATAAACCGCCACCATTGTTGTTATTGTTATTTGCCATATCATCAAACCTCTTTTCTCAATATTTGTATATAGAGTGCATTTTACACTCCATAACAATTATTATACTTTATTCGACCCGACAAGTCAACTAATTCAATACATAATCAACCTATTCAAAACGCATTATATAGTATTATAGGCATAAAGGAGGTTTTGATATGGTTGACTTTGGAAACGTACTCAAAACATTACGTTTAAAAGAAAATATGACACAAGCACAATTAGCTCAAAAGTTAGGACTTACAAAATCTGTCATAAGTGCTTATGAAACAGGTCTACGTCTACCTTCTTATGACATCCTTATTCACATTGCAAAAATATATAATGTAAGTACTGATTATTTGTTAGGCTTAGAACATAAGCAAGAAATAGATTTGTCTGGTCTATCACAAGAAGAAATAGATGCTCTTTTGAATTTAATCAAAGCTATGAAACAAAACTAAACGATGTTCGATATTATTTCAAAAAAGTACCGTGTAAATGAATAATGTATATTCTTCGATGTTTTCAAATTTCGTTTCATCAGATGAACACATCAGATATACTCTTTCCTCTAACAACTGCTACCTATAAAAATGTAAACTACCCCAACATGCAAAAAGACACCATTATCCATATCTCTATAAGTAATGATGTCTTATTTTTTACTATATCAAGGCTCACCATTTGTCGTAACTCTGTCGTAAAATACAAATATTAGCCTTCTAAATCGCTTGAAAATGCCTTATTTTCGGCTTTTTATTTATCAAGGCTCTTCATTGTTAGGAATAGCATTTTCACTTTTTATCAAATCCTCAAATTATTTCTGATTAGTTACAAGCTATATAATTTTATTTCTGTTTTAAATATTTCTTGAGCACATTGATAATATTACTTGTATTTTGTTTATATGTATTTGATGATAACCTACTCTTATCAATGCTTTCAATAAGTTTCTTTGCTTTAAATTTTGCTGCTTCGGCTTTTTTTTCTTCGTCAGGTACTTTTTTCCCAATATACACACGTTCTATATCCTTGCAAAACCAAACAAAATCCCATGATTTTTTTTTGCAATACTGCTTTGCATTAGTTATAAATTGCTTATCCTCTGGTTTTATATCATAATCATCACAATCCAAACACATAATAACTTGTGAAGTATTTTCTTTTGATGTTGAATGGTATTGTGATTCTAATAATACAATTTCTTTTTCTTTCGTTCTATAATTACCTTTTCCTTTTAAATACACAGTACTTAATTTCAATTGTGCCGGATTATAAGAAAAAAATTTATCAATTGTATCTTTAATATAAATCCAATCAGATTTACACTTTTTGTTTGTTTCGACAATAAAAATCAACTGTAGTCCCATTAATTATCCTCCTTTGAATCAAATGCTCCAATAAAGTCAATGGAATCCACATTAAAAGGTGATCCTTCTATCATACCACCTCTGTAAAGTTTTGATGGTGAATAATTTCCATTTTTTACCCATGGATGTATTTGATGATCAACTGATAAAAAGTCAATTGACTTTTTATTTTGTTTTAATACATCCATAGGTCCAACATTATGAGTTGTAAAACATAATTGACCCTTTCCAAACTCCATTAAATACTCTAATAATGCACATAAATAAACATCATGAAGATTGGAATCAAATTCATCTATAAATACAATTCCCCCTTGTACCATTTCTCGTAAATAAGTATATAAGCTTATTAGTTTTTTTACTCCTGTACTCTCAAATTCTGCATCAATGGCGTAATCCATATATTTCATTATTAAATTACATATATAATTATCCTTATCCTGTTTTTTCTCAATTTCAATTCCTTGCAAATCAGATTTAAAAATTCTAATAAAATCAAATAATTTATCAATATCTTTTTTAAAATGAGTATATGAATCTTTATTCACCACATTCCTTGATACAGAAATTATATTTAACGATTCACAATCCGTTTTAACAAAATGATTAAACCACAAATCAATTTGTTTTGAATCATCCATTGTCTGCAACGTATTTCTCAAAAAATACTCTCTATGATCATCTGATTGATCGATGTATACATGAATTTTTCTTCCAAATATATAAAGGCAAGCCAAACTTCTAACAAAGCTACTTTTTACATACTCCGATTTATCTGCTAATTGCATAAATATTTTTTCAAAAAAAAGTTCACATAATGATGAACTATCCAAAAGATTGGCAGTTTTACTAATAATATTTTTTTCAAGCATTTCATCTAAATTTGTTGCAAAACTTAATTCGCCATCTTCAACTGTATAGATATTGTCCATTTTTTCGCTCTTTGATGTTGCTTTTCTTGTAGAAAAATTTTCAAATGCAATAATAAATTTTCCATTTACATCTTTTTTTATTACTATACAATATCGAAAAAGTCTAATTTGATTTTCGATATCAACAATAAAATCTGTAATTATATCTACTTTGCCAGATTTTTTATTAACTAATTCTTCAAAATTTTGCTGGACAATAGGATTATTTAAATATCCAGGATTAATTAATATATTTCTTAAAATATCTATTGATGCAATAATAGCAGACTTACCAGAACCATTAATTCCATATATTGCTTTGATATTATAATTCTGTGTCTTAGGGTTTCTTTCTATTGTTTTTTTATAAAAAGATAAAGATACTTTTTTCTCTAGTGTCTTCACGCCTTGT
>ULRK01044145.1_pt1 | contig 63314 bp, 52 predicted proteins | sample 1955341 | NCBI WGS metagenome assembly ULRK01 (sample SAMEA4835680, study PRJEB28245) | human gut metagenome | biome: gut microbiome; material: fecal sample | place: Denmark | collected 2008
GGGTTTGTCGCCCGCCCCCAGTTCACCGAGAACCTCCAGAGTCGTTTCGTAATGGCGCACGGCTTCCGGGTCGGAAGCGTCCACTACCTGAATCAGGAAATCCGCCAGAACGGCTTCCTCCAGCGTGGACTTGAAAGCTTCCACCAGGCGGTGCGGAAGGTTGCGGATGAAGCCCACGGTATCCGTCAGCAGCAACGGCTGCCCGTGGGGAAGCTCTATTTTCCGCGTTGTGGTGTCCAGCGTGGCAAAAAGCATATCCCTGGCCATGACCTCAGACCCGGACACCAGGGACAGGAGGGAGGATTTTCCGGCATTGGTATAGCCTACAATAGCGGCCGTGGCGACGGCCTGTCGCTCCCGTTCCTTGCGCTGCGTGGCGCGCTGCCGGGTCACCAGGACCAGTTCCCTTTGAATAGCCTCAATTCTGGCGCGCGCCAGGCGACGGTCAACTTCAATCTGCTTTTCTCCTTCCCCCCTGGCGGCTCCGCCGCCTCCCTTGCCGCCGCCGGATCCCCCGCCCTGGCGGTCCAGGTGGTTCCACATGCGGGCCATGCGAGGCAGGGAATACTGCATGCGGGCCAGTTCCACCTGCAGGGTGGCTTCCCGCGTCCGGGCGCGCCGGGCAAAGATGTCCAGAATGACTTCTTCACGGTCAATGACGCATTCGTCAATAAGCCGTTCCCATTCTCTCTGCTGGGAAGGGGAAAGCATATTGTCAAAAACCACGCAGTCCGCCCGGCAATCCAGCGCCAGCTGCTTCACCTCCTGCGCCTTTCCGGTACCGCACAGGAATTTGGCGTGCATGTCCCTGGATTTGATGAGGTGCTTTCCAGCAATACCGATGCCGAGGTTGGAGACAAGGTCTTCCAGTTCATCCAGCATGGCCTGTTTTTCCCCGGCCTCGGAGGGATCGAAGTAGATGGAAACGAGCATAGCCCGTTCCACCATTTCCGGTTTTTCGCGGATTTCAAACATATAGGGAATTTAACGGAATTGCTTGCTGGAGGTAGGCTGGTAATCCTTCAGCGCGAAGTCCGCGGGCTTATGACAGTCACAACCGCATGAAGAGAGGAAGCCGGCCACGCATGCCAGCGTCAAAAAGCTGATCAGTCTCATGCGGCTATGAGACCCGTACGACGTACCCTAGGCAAGCAAATTTTATTTCATCGCAATTACTTTTCTCCAAATCCGGAACACAGGCATTTGAGCGGACGGTTTTCCCCCTCTTCCGGACAGGGGCCGCCGGAAAAGCACGAAGCAGGGGCAGAAACTTCCCAGCGGCAGCAATCCACCGTCTTTCAAGGGAATTTATCCCTTTCCAGAATCAACTTGATTTTTCATTGCCTTCCGGCCGCCCTTCCCCCGCCTCCAGGCTGCTCATCCATAAATTCCATTTTTCAATGGAAGCGCGGTCCATCTGAAGCAATGCTTTTTCCTGCTGAGCGGCGGAAATAGTTCCCGTCAGTCTGCCAAAAATAAGCAAAGGCTTGGAATACGTATCCGCCAGGGGGGAGAATTCCGCAGGCTGCTTCTGGCGGCATTCCCGCGCCAGAGCATGCAGGGAGTTGAACGGAAGCTCATTCCAACTGACCTGGTACGCGCCACTTCCTTCCCTGCTGTCCTGAGGTTCCACAGTCAGCAGATGCCCCTTCATCCCTTTCAGGCGCACCCTGGAGCCATTTTTGAGCACCAGGGGTTTCCCCGGCTTCTTTTCCAGCAATGAGGGCAAAAGTTTTTCCATGCGGGAGAACAACGGCAGCATCTGGTCCGTCATTTCCCGGCGCATGGCCAAACGGGCTTTCACCTCAGGAGAGGAAATGATCTTCTCCGCCTCTCCATAAACAGTGGAAACTTTCTCATAATCACCGCTTTTCTTCATCACTCCCTCCGCTTCCCGGCAGACGTCCTCATAGCTTCTGGATTGGGCGGCCAGCAGGATTTCCCTCCTCTTTTCCTCTTCCAGTTTTTTTTGTATTTCCTCCTCCTTCTTCCTTTCAGCCGCTTTCACGGCTTCCGCGGCCTCCCAGTCCCGGGCAGCCTGGTACTGCATCCTCAAATGATCCAGTATTCCTTCCAGCGCAGCATAAGCCGGAGACATGGAAGGAACTTCCCCAATCATCATCTGTTCCCGCAGGAAGTCCGCCGCGGACCGTTTGGCCTCCACTTCCGCCACTGTTTTTTCCGGCATGTCCTGAAGACGTTTCAAGCGCGCGTACTGGTCCGTATGCATCTCAAGATTGCTGATCCACGCAGAAGCCAGCTCACGTACGTTCCTGTCCCGGTCGTCCGCCGCATCAGCAGCCACCCGGTCCAGAAAGTCGCCGTATTCCGGCCATCTTCCGGCAAAGTACCAGGATTTCAACGCCATGCCCACATAATAATGCACGGCCAGATCGGAATTGGAGCGCAGTCCCGGCATCCGGGAAGACCAGTCCGCGGAACTCAGGTACATGATCAGGTTGCCAATGTCCCTGGAGCGTTCCAGTTCCTCAGGGTCTTCGCAGGCTTCCATCTTTCTGCCCAGTTCTTCCAAGCGCTCCACCCCTTCCGGGAACTGGCCGCGCACCCACATGCACAGCACCTGGTTTAATCCGGCCCACAAAGATGTGGAAAGGGGGCAGTCCGGCTGGGCCGCCAGATCGCCGAACATGGCGGCGGCTTTCACCAAATCCCCATGGTTCAGGGATTCCTGGGCTTCGTTAAACAGTTTGCCAAAGCGTATGCTGCGCTCCAGCCGCGATTCCTCTTTCCCCCTGTCTTCCAGGGCCGTTCCAGCCGCAGGAGAAATGGACGGGGACGGAGCGGCGGGAGAAGAAGCTCCGCCCTCCCGCCACTCCGCCCATCCCCAAACGCCCAATGCCAGTACCGCTGCGGAAGCAATGGAAGAGGCTACGACGATACGGCATTTCCTGCGCCGCGCGCGCCTCGCCTCCACCGAGCGCCGTTCCGCCCAAGTGAGACCGGATTCCTGCATGGCACGGGCATATTCCTCCAGGGCCTGCTCCACGGCATCCATCAATTCGGGATAGGAAGAGAACCTGTCTTCCTTGTCAAAAGCCATCAGCCTGTCCACAATGAAACAGGTCATGGGAGAAACATCGTTCACCACCTGCTCCAGTCGAGGGAGATTTTTTTTGTTCTCCAGAAGAATATCGGAAGACTGGGATGCGTCCACACGGGGTGGCGAGCCTACGAGCAAATGGTACATGGTGGCTCCCAGAGCGTACATGTCCGTACGGAAGTCCTCCTCTCCGCGCAACAGCGTCTCCGGCGCGGCGTAATAAGGGGTGACCCATATTTCCCGCTCCATGTCGGATTCACTGTGAAGCAGGGACAGGCCGAAGTCCACGATCTTGGCGGCTCCGTCGGGGGACACAAGGACGTTGGCGGGCTTGATATCCCTGTGCATGAGACCCGCATTCCACGCGGCATCCAGCCCGCGCACGATATCCAGCGTCAGGCGCAGCACCCTGTCTTCCGGAACACGTTCCTCCGCAGCAATCAGGGCATCCAGCCCATTGCCCTCCACCAGTTCCATGGCAATGTAAAAAAGACCCTGATCACGACCAACGGCATAAATCTTCACCAGGTTTTCATGGGAAACCCGCGCCATGATCCGGGCCTCCCGTTCAAAACGCTCACAGCGCAGGGCATCTCCGGCGTAAGTATCGTTCAGCACTTTCAAGGCCACTTCCCGCCCCAAAACGGCATCCTCCGCCCGGAACACCACGCTCATGCCGCCTTTTCCCAGCTTTCCGGTAATACGGTAGGGCCCCATGCGCGTTTTTACACGCGTCAGCGCCTGGCAACCCGGGCAAACGGCGTTGGCGTACAGCGGCAGCAGGGAAATATCCATGGGCTGTCCGCACGCCGGGCAATTGACGATGTTTTCTTGCTGGGGAATCATGAACGCAGGGCGGCGGAACGGAAATCAGAAAAAGGATGGGGAAAAAACGGCGCAGATTATCCGAATCATCCGGCATCCTTCCGAATATGAGCAGGGAGGGACCCCGGACAGGGCCCCTCCCGCAAATTTGACTGCTTCCGTCAGGAGAGAGCCGGAAGAGAAGCAGCAGCTACGGCCTGTCCGTGGCGTTTGGTTTTTTCATCCGGCACGCGGAGCTGGATCTTCAACTCGGGGAATTCCGTGCGCAGCACTTCTTCCGCCTTGTCAATGATGATCTGGCCGCCGTCGCCGGAAGCCACACGCCCCAGGAAGAGCAGATTGCGGATGTCGTAGAATCTGGCGTAGTGGGCAATGGCATAGCCGAAGTGCACACCAATGGTTTCATAAATCTTGCGGGCGCGTTCGTCGCCTTCCGCCATCGCAGCCTGAACCTTTTTAAGCTGTTCCGGGAAGGGCATTCCTTCAAACTGGAAGCCGGCGCGGGGAGCCAGTCGGGCTACGGCCTGCTGGGAGAAATAAAGGGCGCCTACGCCCATGTCCTTGGACCATTCGTCCACGCCGCCTTCTTCCGAGTAGTCCACGGGAGCGAAAGCCAGTTCATTCAGCCAAGGCTTGATATGGCCTTCCGGGTCCACATATCCGGCAGCCTCGGAGGTGCCCATGGCTACGCCGAGCACGGCATTGTCGTTCATGCCCATGGCTCCGGCAAGAGCGGTAACTTCACCGTCATTCACCACTTCAAAGGGAATGTTGTTCCATTTTTCCTTCTGGAGGGTGCGGAATACCTTGCCGAGGGTCTTTTCAATGTCCTCCTGGCTGACGCCGCGGAACAGAGAGGAAGTGCGTACTTCACTGTTGATGATCACACCGGCGGAGGAGCCGCCGATGGCGTCCACCCGGGGGAGATGAGCGGCGGCGCGTTCCAGGGAGTCCTGAATTCCGTCAATGTGGTACTGAGGATCCTTCTGGAAGTAAGGGTCCCATACCACTTCCTCGGAGTAAACCACTTCCCCATTCACCACGGCGGCGCATTTGCGGTCGGAACCGCCCAGGTCAAAACCGATGCGGCAGCCGTCCAGGTTGCGGCCCAGCGTCATGGAGCCGGAGTATTCCTCGGGAAGCTCTTCCAGGGAAACCTTTTTCACTTCAATCGGGGAGCCGTAAATCTTCTTGCCGATGAAATCCCAGTCGAATTCACGGATACCGCCCTTGCAGTAGCGGGAGGCCAGCATGTCCGCAATAGCGTCATCCCCGGCGACGAGGATGATATTGCCGCCCTTCTGCCACAGCAGGAATTTCACAATGCGCTCCACATAGGTCTCATTCAGGGCAATGTTTTCTCCGGTATGGGGAAGAAGCTTGCCGGACCAGCGGAAGCAGGTCCCGTCATTGCGGGTCAGAGCGATATCCACTTGATGAGAAGCGGGATCGGCGGCGGCTTTGGCCTCAAAAGCTTGATTCCAAAGAACGGCCGGCACGAAGCCGGGGTCCAGCACAGGCGTGATTTTGGGTTGAATATTCATGGCGATAATCCGTTGGAAACGTAGCATACCCGTTTTTCTTTGAAAAGTATTCATTCCCTTTCCCCATGATTTTTTTTGCGGAAGGCAGGGCGATAGCTCACTTTCTGCTGGAAAATCACCGTGTTTCCACTAAAGAGACAGGAGCTTTTCTTCCGGTCCGGCCCTCTGGAAGGGCGGCCCATCCCACATATGCCTATTCCATGAATGAATTAACGGATCAGCTTATTACCCTGTTTTCCTCCATCCTGATTACCGTCATGTCCCTCGCCGTGGCGGCGGGCATATTCCGCCGAAATCATGCGCCTAATATCCAGCATCCTCTGAAATGGCGCATTCCCGTAGACCATCTGGATATGCTGGACATCGCCATGTGCGGCATCATCGTGCTTTACTTCAGCCTGGGGGCTCTGTTGGCGGCAGCCACGCCTCCGGGGGCTTCTGCCCCTCCCAGTACGACCAATATGGAGCTGGACAGCTACAAGGTCTTCAACGGAACCTGCCTGAACCTCATTCTGGCCTTCGTTCTGCTGGTACGGATGTTCCACACGGGACGAATGAAGGCGCTTGGATTGAAAAAACATTCCATGAAGGTCCTTGTCTACGCTCCGGCGGCAGGTTATCTGCTGGTGCTTGCCATCCATTTCCTGCTGGACAAGTCAGGCCTGTTCCAGTGGATTAAACAGGTCACCAACGCCCCGGCCGAACAATCCATTGTTTCCGTGCTGAGGCACTCCAGCGACATTCCCCTGATCACGGTTATCTGCTTCAGCGCCGCCATCGCAGCTCCTCTGGTGGAGGAACTTATTTTCCGCGGCTATCTGTATCCGATCATGAAAAAATACACGGGCGTCTGGTTCGCCCTGGTCACCACTTCCCTCCTCTTCGGCATCATCCATGTCAGTCTGGTTCCGTTCATCCCTCTGGCAATCTTCGGAGCCGTACTGGTGCTGCTGTACGAATATACGGGCAGCATCTGGACGCCGATCATCGCCCATTGCATTTTCAACACCGCCACTCTCATCAACATCCTGTACCCCGGCATCCTTCTTCCGTATGGAACCTGAGCCCAGCATCCGGCAGACGGGAGAGGACGCGCTGGTGGCCCGCCTCCTGCCCCTGATGCCTTCCAATCCCGCCCTGGTGACGGGGCCGGGAGACGATTGCGCCATCATCCGGGGAGCAGGAAACCGCCAGCTGCTCCTGAAAACGGACTGCGTGGTGGAAGGCATGCATTTCCTGCCCGGAACGGATCCGGAACTGATCGGGAGGAAGGCGCTGGCACGGGCCGTCTCAGACATAGGAGCCATGGGCGGAACACCCCTGCACGCTCTGATAACCCTGTTCGTGCATGCAGACCGCCCCATCTCGCAGGTGGAAGGAATTTACCGGGGCATGGGACGGCTGGCACGGCAGTTCGGCATCAGCATCGCCGGGGGGGAAAGCTCCGGACTGCCTATGGACGGACTTATGATCAACGTGGCCCTGACCGGGGAAGTGGAGGAAGGCAAAGCCGTACTGCGCAGCACGGCGCGGGAGGGGGATCTGATTGCCGTGACGGGAGCGCTTGGCGGCAGCTTCCCCACCGGGCACCATCTTTCCTTCACGCCGCGTGTCAGGGAAGGAGGCATCCTGGCCGCCTCCGGAGCAGCCACCTCCATGATGGATCTTTCTGACGGGCTGGGGACTGACCTTCCCCGGCTGGCGGCCGCCTCCGGGCTGGGGTTCCGTATTCATGAAGAACTCCTTCCCGTGCGCCCGGGGTTCACTACGGCCCAGGCTGTGGGGGATGGGGAAGATTACGAATTACTGGTAACTTTCCGTCCCCGCGACCAAGAACGGGTGAGCCGGCTGGCCGCAGAGCATTTTCCGGAAACGCCTCTTACTGTCATCGGGGAAATGACTGCGGAGACGGCCCGGTCCCTTCCCGCAGGTTACAGGCACTTCAACTAGCCCGTGGAAAAAACGGGGAAAGGACCAGGCAAAAACTCCCGCAAAATTATTCTACCGTCTTTTCTTCCTCTTTCTCCCGCTGCATGTAAGGCAAAAGCTGTTCATACGTAGCCCTGCCCAGGTAACGCTTGATGGAACGCTCCGGCGTTTTGAAAATGTCCACCAGGATCAGGCAGTCCAGCACGTCGCCAAAATGCTTGTCCACGCTGAAAGAAAGAATTTTGCCGTTCAATTTCAAATATTGGCGGAGCAATACGGGAATACCCTTGCCGTCCTCTTCTATATCAGCCACCAATTGGGACAGGCCCTGGGCATCTGCCAGCCCCAGAGGAAGGATACATGATTCCGACCTCTTCAGATCCGCTTTGCGGGGCGGATTGTAAGCTTTTACCTCATGCACCAGCACGGGCTCCATTTCATGCGCCTTCAGATAGGAGACGATAAGGGCCCGGGAAAGGTTGGTGTAATCACGGGAAATGCTGACCGTGCCGAACAGGTAGCGGTAATGGTGGTTGCGGGCCATGAACTGGCCGATGCCCTCCCAAATAAAACCAAGCGCCAGAGGCCTTTTCTGGTATTCCGGGACAATGAAGGCACGCCCCATTTCCAGGGAGCGGTCCAATACCCGCAAGGCGGCGGGGGAAAAGGAAAAATATTCCCCGTTGTACAGCCCTTTCACACCATAGCGGGCAAGGATTTTGTCTGTTTCCCCCATACGGTAGGCGCCCACGATTTTCCGGTGTGTTCTGTCCCACAGGAACAGGTGCTTGTAATGGTTGTCGTACGTATCCAGGTCGCAAGCCTTGCCGGAACCTTCCCCCACCTGGCGGAAAGTATATTCCCGCAAACGCCCTATTTCAATAAGGATATTGGGGATTTGCAGGGCATCCGCCACGTATACGTCCCAATCTCCATTTTCCTGACGGGCATGCAGACACTCCGGGGGCAGAGCGTCAATTTCCGCCTGCATGTCCTGCACGGAAACGGGGGAAATCAGAGCGGACATCTTTGCCTTCCGGTCCTTTTTGTGCACATGGGGGCGGCGGCTCTTTTCATAACTCTTGCCCAGCAGATAGGTGCGCAGGCGCAGATGGGAAACGATGGCTTCATCGGAATCATACTGTCCAAGCTGGCTGAACGGAATGGGCTTGCCCACTACAATGCGGTGCGTCCGACGGCCGTCCCTCCCTACTTCACGGGGAAGGAACGCCACGCGCGCCTTGCGGTTGATCAGGGAAATGCCCTGGAACAGGAGGCTGTTGCGTCCCGGGAAATATACGGGCACCACCGTCGCTTTTGTCATGCGTATAATGGCGGCGATATTCGCATTCCAGGGATCGTCCGTCACCCTTTTGTGGGCCAGGGAAAAACTGGAAACCGTGCCGGCGGGGAAAATGCCCAGAACTCCGCCCTGCCTCAGCCAGGAAATCATCTTGCGCATGCCGGAAAGGTTCTTGCGTCTGGCGTTCTCATCCTCATATACGTCCACCTTGATGAGCCAGGGATCCAGTTCCCGGCACAGGGAAAGCTGCTCGTTGACCAGGATGCGAACATCCTCCCTCACGCGGGTAAGCAGCTCTCCGAACATGATGCCGTCCGACAAGCCGTGCGGATGGTTGGCGACGACGACGACAGGCCCTTTCTTAGGGATATTTTCCAGATCCCCCGGACGCAGCTGCAGCTTCAGATTCAAGTACCTGGAAGCAAGCTGAAAGAAATTCTCCTGAGAACCGGATTCCTTGTCGCGCACGATCTTGTCGTACGCCTTGTTCAGGCGCTCCAGGCCCAGCAGCTTTTCGGCGGACGCAGCCACCAGGGCAGGCAGACGCGTATTCTCGTCCAAAATGTCTCTGATATCCACCATCTTCGGGTGTTTGAGCTGGGCCATGCCCCGCTGTATAACGGATTTACAGAAAAAAGTGAAACTCTTTTTGCAACGCCCTCCGGAACGCAGTCTTGATTTCCACAGGGCGCAAAGCTACAATTCAAACGGCTTTAGCCCCTATTTCCAACTCAGAAGACACTCATGCATCCAGCCATCGCCATTGACGGCCCCGCCGCCTCCGGAAAATCCACCGTCGCCAAGCTCATCGCGGACCGCCTCGGCTATACGTTCATCAACACCGGGGCCATGTACCGGGCCGTCACCTGGTACATGCTGGAACAGGGCATCAACCCTGCGGACACGGCGGCCGTGCTGGAATCCCTGCCGTCCGTGCCCCTCTCTTTCGGCAAGGATGGCAGCCGGTCCGTAGTTCTGTGCGGGCAGCACGTGCTGGGCGAAGAACTCACGAGCCGGCAGGTCAACGACCACGTTTCCACCATCGCAGCCATCCCGGAAGTACGCTCCCTGCTGGTGGAAAGACAACGGGAATACAACCGCCGGGAACCCGTCGTGATGGAAGGCCGGGACATAGGCACCGTGGTTTTTCCGGACACGCCGTTCAAGTATTTCGTCACCGCCTCAGAGGAAGTGAGAGCCGCGCGCCGTGCCGCGGAAGGCCTGACGGACTCCATCGCGGAACGGGACCGCAAGGACTCTTCCCGCGCTACCGCCCCGCTGGCGCAGGCGCCGGACGCTCTGCTGGTGGATACGTCAGACATGACGATTGACCAGGTCGTCCGTTTCATCACCGACAACATCCAACAAAAACTCGCCTCCAGATGAACTCTTTCTACTGGGTTTTCTACACGCTCTTCAAAAGCATTTCCAAAGCTTTTTTCTCCTGGAAAGTCGTCAACCGGGAAAAACTCATCGAGGACGGCCCCGTGCTCATCGTCAGCAATCACCAGAGCTTTCTGGATCCGCCCATGCTGGGCATTTCCTATGAAGACGGCATCTATTTTTTCGCACGCAAGACACTGTTCCAGGGTATTTTCAAATGGGCCCTCCCCCTCTGCCAGGCTATCCCCATCGACCAGGAAAACCCGGATGCCGCCAGCCTCAAGCACGTGATACGCCTGCTGAAATCCGGCAAGCGCGTACTCGTATTTCCGGAAGGCTCCCGCACGCCGGATGGTGAAATCCATGACGGCATGGGAGGAATCGGCCTCATCCTGAGCAAAACGAAAGTTCCCGTGCAGCCCCTGCGCATCAGCGGAGCATATGAAGCCTTTCCCATCGGCGCCCGGTTTCCCAAACTCCGTCCCGTTACGGTCACGGTGGGTGACCCCATCCCTTTCACGCCGGCGGAACTCAACGCCAGAGGAAAAGATGCGTACCAGCACCTGACGGACAGAATCATGGACGCCATCCGCTCCCTCCCTGAGGAATAATCCCCTTCCCGGCCCCATGATTTCCAGGCTGAAATTAATGGACTTCCGCTGCTACGGAAGCTTCTCCTGGCAGATTCCGCAGCAGGGGGCCATCATCCTGGGAAACAACGCCAGGGGAAAAACCAGCCTGCTGGAGGCCGTTTGCTTCCTGCTGCGCCTGCAATCCCCGCGCACGGCCCGGACCGGGCCGCTGGTCTCCCACGGAAAACAATCCTTCGGCATCCGCGGAGAACTTCCGGGGCAAATCAGGCGCATCCTGTGGGCTCCGGCCGCTCCGGACCTCCGCGTCAACGGAGAACCCCGCAAAGACCAGCGCAGCTACCTGGCGGACAGCTATCCCGTGGTATGGATGGGGAATGACGACCTTTCCCTGGTGCAGGCCGGCGCGGACGCCCGCCGGAAATACATGGATTTTCTGGGCAGCCAGTGGCATCCCGGCTACAGACTGGCCCTGTTCAGTTACCGCCGGGCGCTGAAAACGCGCAACTACCTGCTCAAGCACAGGCACCGGGACAAACTCCAGCTGGACGCCTACACGCGCCAGCTGGCCCTGCACGGCACGGAACTGAGAAACCTGCGCGCCAATCTGCTGGCGCTCCTGGCGCCCCATATCGCCCTGGCCTACCGCAATATCGGCGGAAGGCAGGAACAGGTCTCCATCGCTTACCGCGCCTCGGAGGAAGGAGACCTGTATGAACGGCTGTGCGCCTCCATGGACCGGGACATCCGGTACGGGCAAACCCAGAACGGCCCCCACCGGGATGACCTGGACATCACGCTGAACGGCAGGAACGCCGCTCAATTCGCCTCCGAAGGGCAACAGCGCACCACCGCCATCTCCATGAAGCTGGCGCAGTCCTCCCTCCTCACGGAAGAAACGGGGCATACGCCCATCCATCTGATTGACGATGTCTTCGGGGAGCTGGACCCCACGCGCCGGATAGCCTTTCTGCAGTCGCTCCCAGCGGACGCTCAGAGCCTCATCACCACCACCCATCTGGACTGGCTGCACGATGCTCCGTGCCCCCTGCCAGCCTTCCGGCTGGAGGATGGAACCCTTACCCCCCTCTAAAAAACGCGGGCAAAAATGATGAGCAGGCGCCCGCCCCTACGGCATTTCCGGCGCTCTATTCTTCCACCCATACATTCAGGATTTCCACAATATACATCTTATGGAAATCCCCGGCGGCATACCACTCCGGCACAATGGTTTTATCCAGAAAAGCTTCCGGGTTAAGAGGCTCCGCGTACAGCTTGCGGCACTCCAGCACCAGGCGCGCTTCCGTAAAACTTATATTGCCGTTCTCCGTCACGTATGGCGTCAGGCCGGAGGCTGCCACCTTGTCCGTATCCCTTCCGCTCGTTGTTCCGCACACGGTCAGAGCCTTATGGTACTCATGGCTGAAAAAGGAAAGCGTCAGCTCGTCCCCGGCCTCAATAAAACGGAAGGTATGGCGCTGGGGGCGGATAACTACAAACGCCACGGGCTTCTTCCACATGAACCCCAAACCGCCCCAACTGGCCGTCATCATGTTGAAATGCTCCGGAGAACCCGCCGTCACCAGCATCCAATCGTCCCCGATCAATTGTACCGCATTATCCTGAATCTCTTTTGGTTCAATCTTTTTCATCATCGTCTCCAACGTTCGTCCGCCAACTATCCTACACCCCTCCGCCCATATGTCAAAGCTGTGGAATGGCCGGGATGACGCGGGAAGGCAATTTCCGCCCCGCCGGGAGCACCCTCCGTTTGGAGTTGCATTTCCTCAACGGCGGCCCTAGCATTTCCGGGATGAACCACACCGCGCTGGAAGACAAGCTGGGTTACCGTTTCAACAATCCGGATCTGCTCGTTCAGGCCCTTACCCACCCCAGCACGGACAGCAGGCCGGAAACGCGCCGGGCGTATGAACGGCTGGAATTCCTGGGAGACGCCATCCTGCAGCTGGCCGTCACACAGTATCTTTACCACCACATGCCCCAGTCCCCGGAAGGGGAATTGACCCAGTTGCGCGCCCGCACCGTCAGCCGCGCCAATCTGGGCAAATACGGCTTTATCCTGGGGCTGGACAAACACATTGCCCTGGGAAAGGGGGAGGAACGGGCCGGCGGACGGAGCAAAAATTCCATCATCGCCAACACATTTGAATCCGTCTTCGGAGCCATGTCCCTGGATTCCGACTATGAAACGGCCAAGGCCGTGGCCCTGCGCGTCCTCCATGAAGCTCTGGATTCCGCGGCCAGCCATCCCAAGGAAATCAACCCCAAGGGGGAACTCCAGGCCATTCTTCAGGACATCCTGCCCGAAACTCCTTCCTATGAAACGGAAGAAAAAGGGCCGAGAGACGCTGAAAACCGTTTTGAATCCCGCGTTTTCTGGCATGGTCACGCCATTGGAGCCGGTTCTGGGGCCAGCAAAAGAAAGGCGGAAGTGGCCGCCGCCGCAGACGCCCTGGAGGCCAGGGCATGGCTCCGCATGACCTTGTAACCGCCAAAAGGGACGGGTGGCTATTTTGTCACCCTTAAGCCTTGGACACTCCTGTGGCCGGTTTGATAGACAGAGGCCGTCTCCGTGAGGAAAAACCTTCCCCGGAAGACCTTCCCACAGACAAACCAACCATAGAAAACAAATGAAGACCTATACTCTCCCCGTCATCGGCCTCATGACTCTCGGAGCCTCCGCCTTTGCCGCTGCCGCGCCCTCCACCGGAAACGCCCTGCCGGCCCGCGACAACTTTTCCGCCTGCAAATGGCTCGGCGACCGTTTCAAGTGGTTCAACGCGGAACGGGACCACAAGAATCCCTACATCCAGGAATTCAACGTTTCCCTCCGCATGCAGTACGGACTGGACTGGATTGACCCGAACGGCGAAGGCCGCGTGATGGGTGAAAAGGAAGGCAACGGGCGCCGCTTCAACGATGAATGGCGCCGCTTCCGCGCCGGGTTCAACATGAAGTTCCTGAACAACTTCAAGCTCAACAACGTCTGGAACATCGGCGGCATGGACGGTCTGGAAAGCTACAACGCGAAAACCAACACATGGGACACCTCCGACATGACCTACTCCCTTTATGAATTGAATCTGGAGTACAACGGAGGCCCCGTCACCTATGCCATCGGCAAAATAAAGCCGCGCATCACCGGGGAATACCGGACGTCCTCCTCCGCCATTCTGACCATTGAACGTTCCATGCTTGTCAACCAGCTCCGCTCGGAAACCAATTACGGATTCCAGGTGAACAATTCCAACAAAAAGGACAAGCTCGGCTGGGCCGCAGGCGTCTGGCTGAACGGCAACGGAGGCACCGGAACCGGCACGTTCAACAACCGCATTGAACCCGCTTTCAACTCCCGGGACAACTGTTTCATCACCGGCACGCTGAGCTACGACACGTCCAACGATGTTTTCCTGAAGAAAAGCCGTCTGTGGCTGGATTACGCCCACAATTTCACCAAGTGGGGGGACGACGCCCAAAACAAGGCATATGAAAAACTGACCGGCTACGGCTTCAAATCCAAATACCAGGGCACCGGAGCCAAAGACGTGGTGGCCCTGACCTGGGAAGGTTCCGAGGGGGATTTCTCCCTGATGACCGAAGTCATGGCCGGCTTCAACGTCATCGGCATGAAGGCGGGAGCTGAAAACGTCTTCGGCGTGACCGTCATGCCGTCCTACAAGTTCACCCCCCACTGGGAAGGAGTAGTCCGCTACCAGATGGCGGCGGGCAGCAACGCCGTAAAATGGGAAAAGCGCTATACGCAGAACTCCACTTATTCCGGCACCTCCGACTGCATGCAGGCCCTGTACCTGGGCGTCAATTACTACATATTCGAATGCAGCCCGAACATGGCCAAAATCATGGCGGGCGTTGAATACGCCCATTCCAACGGCACGGACGCCAGCCGGCAGAAAGGCTTTACCGGATGGAGCTACAACATCGCCTTCCGCACCAACTTCTAATCCGCCGGACGGTATCATTCCGTCTCTCGTCAACGGATGGCCGCCTCTGTTCAGGGGCGGCCATTTTTAATGGCGTGGCGCCCCGCATGACAGTTCCCCCAAAAAACGGCGGCCGTCATTTCCGTAATGCCTTCCATATTCAAATATCTGGTTCTTAACAAATCGGAAGAGGCATGCCCCATTTCCATCTGCAATACATGCAGATTCTTGAAATGCCTGGCAAAATAACTGGCGAACGTATGCCTTAACATATCCGCAGGCCACTTCTTTTCCTTCCCGTCCCACCCGGCCAGCCGTCTCAGCTCCCTCCACTTCACCGTCCAGTTGCGAGGGCATACGTTCCCCGCCCCGAATCCCATGGCAGCCGCTCTTTTCAGCAGGCTTCCCAACACCGGCCTGATCGTCACGATGCGGGCTCCTCCCGTCTTGCTGTGGCGAGCCCTCAGGGAAACCATCCCCTCCCGTAAATTAATCTGCGCCCAATCCAGCCTTCTCACCTCTTCCGGGCGGATGCCGGCATACAGCATCAGCCCAACCGCAGCCAGGCACGCCCCTCCGGCATACTCTTCCGCCGCCGCCAGCAACCGGCGCATTTCTTCCAGGGACAGCACGGGAATGGGGTGCTCCCTCAGCCTCGGCAGCTCCACATGCGCCACCGGGTTTTCCGCGCACCACCCCCGTTTCACGGCCGTTCCGAAAATACCGCTGAGCACCAGCCGGGCCTTATGCCTCTGACGGAGGGCGTCAAATGATTTTTCCAGGCAGGCGAGGCATTCCCGGGGCGTGATAAAGCGCACGGGCCGCCGGGCCATTTCCGGACAAAACCTCAACAAACGCCGGCTGATATAGCGGAAATCATCCCTGGTTCTTTTCCTGCGGTCTTGCCGGGCCTCCATGGCCTCCTCCACGGCTTTCCTGAACGCCACGGTTTTTCCTCTGGCAACCAGGGCTTCCTCTCCCAGCCGGATGCATTCCCTCGCCCTCTTCCACCGGCTGCCGCGCCCCTTGCTGGCCTGCAGCAATTCATGCGCCAGCTGGGCGGCTTCCACCACATCCAGACCCGTTTTTCTTAAGATTGCCAGCGCCGCATGATCCGTTGCTGAAATTTCCTCTTTCATTTCAGCTATTTTGCAACGGTTTCGGAATCCGTAGTCAAGTAAAAGTAGTCGTTTATTAATCAAAAGGTTCACCAACTTCATCCATTCCGCTTTACCGCACCGTATATCGGCAGTTCTTTTCCAAACAGTTTAATGACAAAGAGGACGCAGGAATTCCTATACGGATTCCGAATCCGCTATACGCAAATACAGGCTTTTTTGGTGCATCCACAGTTGCATGACGCTGCTCGGAACCTCCCACCAAAAGAAGGCCCGTCAAAATAATCAATTGAAATCCAATCATGAAAAAACTCCTCATCCTCATCTCCTCCTCCGCCCTTCTCTGCAGCTGCGGCGGAGGTCTTACGTCCCACCCCATGGGGCTGATTTACGCCAACGTGTCAGACCCCGTCGCCGTCACCAGTTCTTCCGGTTCCCGCACCGGGGTGGCCACGGCTACTTCCTACCTCGGCCTGGTTGCCGTGGGCGATTCCTCCATCTCCGCCGCCAAGGCCCAGGGAGGCATCAGCACGGTCTCCAGCGTGGACGTCAAGCGTGAAAACATCCTTGGCGTCATCAGCAAGTACACCACCACCGTCAAAGGCAACTAATCCTCTTGCGGTGTCTTCATACAGCCGCGCGCCGAAAGGCGCGCGGCCCCCTCGCTCATCGTTTTCCCTTTCTATTCTCTGTAACTTCCAATTTTCCAGAACGCCATGAAATTACATCTCCCTATCACTCTCCGCAGAACACTGCTCTCCCTGCTCCTTCCGGTTGCAGGCATATCCCCGTCCATGGGCACCGATCTTTTTGAGAACTCTGAAGAAACGCTGTTTTTCAGTAATAACAGCCGTCGCTTTTATTATGATTTAAATTCGTCCGATCCCCCTACATTACTTTTATCCTTTCAGAATAATCAGGCCATAGAATTCCTTAATAACAGCATTGAAAAGAGTGATGGAGCAGCCATTAGTGTAGTTCCAACGGGCTATGGCAACTCCAAGGGACAGGTGGCATTTTCAGGTAACGCCGGATTCATCAAATTCATCAACAACACAACAACCAATGACGGCGGAGCAATAGCTGGTGGATGGCTTAGGCTGACATTTGAAAACAATCTCGGAGAAATCCGTTTTGAATCAAATCATGCTGGCTCATATGGTGGAGCTATTTCCGGAAGAAGCGGGAATGTATTCACGTTTCAAAACAATAACAACATTATCTTCCTGGATAACTCGATAACCGCCCTTGATAGTCCTTCTAATAACTACACATCAGTCGGAGGAGCTATTCACACTTACGGAACTGTTCAATTTGACGGAAATAACCAGGTTGTCTTTACCGACAATAATGCTCAGTCCGCCGGCGCCATCTACGCCGCAAACCTAAGCATTACCAACACACAGGAGGAAGTCCGCTTCAACGGCAACAAAGCAACAGAAGAGCTTCATCAGCCGGAAAATGCTCACGGCGGCGCCATCTATACTCATTATAATAATGGAGACTTCTCATTTGACATCAGCGACAATGCCAAGGTTACCTTTGAAAACAATACCGCGACAGGCAGCGGAGGGGCCATCGCCCTGCATGGGCTAGGCTACAGCAACCAAATACCTGTGTTCCAGAAAAACGGAGCACTATCTTTCATTAACAACTCCTCAGGAAATGACGGCGGCGCCATTAACAATGGTGGCAATGATCGCATCATCTTTCAAAAAAATGACACCATCTCCTTTGAAGACAACACGGCTAAAGAAAAGGGGGGAGCCATATGCGCCAACTCAAGCGTAGGCATCTCTTTCACAGAAAATAAACTGGTCTCCTTCACGGGCAACAGCTCAGGAAGCTCAGGTGGGGCCATCTGTGCCAGCAGAGGAACCGTCTCCATCGTCAACAATGAAACCGTTGAATTCCGGGGCAACTATGTAAAACAATATGACAGTAAAAGCAATCTCACCGGAGCTGCGCTCAACAGCATGGATGTGGGCAATCTTGAGCTTTCCACCCAGGCGAACGGCGGGACCATCACCTTCTACGATCCCGTCGTCAACGCAGAGTCTGTTTATCATCATCTGAACACTTATGAAGACAGCGACGGCAATACCGTGACGGGAACCGGGGACATCATCTTTTCCGGCAAATATGCGGAAGAAGATTTAACGGCTATTTTCCAGACGCTGGGGCTGGACGCGGCCGCAGAAACGTTCCGGAGCTGCCTGGAGACATCCCTGACCTCTTCCATCAAGGCCGGCGATAGCGTCATTCTTCATGGAGGGAATCTGCGCGTCAGCGACGGAGCCATTCTGAATATTTTAAACGGTGATTTCACAGGCGGCAACTATATTGCCAAAACCAATTCTCTCACAGAGCTATCCAATAACGGAACCCTGAATATTGACCGTGACGCCACATTTGAAGGCGGCGCCAACCTGCGGATCAGCCAGGCGGCCATGACGGCGGGAAGGAACTTCACGTCATCCGGATATGCCCATCTCTACAAGGGAACGCTGAACATTGGAGGGGACGCCGCTCTGAACGGCGGAGGCTGGATTGAACTTCAGCACGGTTCCTCCGTCACAACGGGAGGCGGCTTCACCGTCCAGGGTTCTTCCAACGTGACGTTCAACGGCGACGGCAATATCCTGAATGCCGCAGGCAATATCATCTTCAACGAAGGTTCCTCTCTGGAGCATTACTACGGCACGGGGTCCATCCTGAGGGCGCCCTCCGTCTCCATGACGGGAGCGGATCTGCGGATATGCCCCCAGAATGAGGGTTACGCGTTAACCGTGGACGGGAATCTGACTTTAGCGAACGCCTCCATCTGGCTCTCCCCGGAAAACCATAGAGAAAATCCCACAGCCGTTTTCAACGGGATCGACATTGCCGGAACGCTTTCCGTCTCCGGTTCCACCACCATCAACCTCAGCAGCGAATATGCCGGCCTGATCGGGGAAGACGGAGCAGCCCTGACGTTGTTCCGGCTCAATGGAGAAACAGGAGACAACTTCACCGGAAATATCTCTGACTGGACTCTCCAGAGCTGGACGGAAACTTATGACGCCGGCACGGGCGCCTGGGCAAATACCTTCAACCCGCTGGAAAATGCGGAATTGACAGAAACAATCCTGACTGACGGGAAATGGGGCGTCATCTTGAAACTGGCGGGAGGAGAAACGCCTCCCACGCCTGGTGAAGACGATATCTATGTACGTACCGGAGAAGAAAAATCCATCACAGATCTGAGCAAGCGCGTCCATCTGCTGGGCGGTACGCTGGACGTGACCGGCCTCCCTCAGGACACGCCGCTCACCAATCAGACGCTCGTGGAAGGTACAGACGGCCTGCTGGTCATGAATGAAGACCAGAGCCTGATCCTGACGGGCAATCTGACGGGAGACGCCAAAATCGGCTACGACATTGACGGAACCGGCGGCGGCAGCGCCGGAGGCGTCGCCATCGGCAGCAGCGGCGGCTCTCTGAACAGCGGCGCCGTTGACCTGGGCGGGGAAAGGTACAACATCGCCTCCCTGAATGTCCGCAGCGGCCTGGCCGGCGTTAAGGAAACAGCCACTCTGGGGCACGAAAACACGAGCATCATCGTCGGTTCTTCCCTCAATAACGGAGAAACCGGCGCCGCCCTCATCAATGACGGCGCCATCCGGGGCAATTCCCTTACTGTGAACTCCGGCGGCTCCGTGACCAACAACAACATCCTGAATGTCGCGGAGATTACCCTGAACAGCCAGTCCGCTCTGGCGAACACAGGGAATCTGACGGCGGAGGGAATCACCGTGGCGGAAGGCGCCCTGTTACGCAACACCGGCTCCCTGGAAGGCAACGTCACCCTCCGGGGCAGCATGAGCAACAGCGGCCAGACCGCCGGCATGATTCTGGTGCAACATGGCGCGTCCCTTTCCGGCGGCGGCATTTTCGATTCAGTCACCGTCCAGCAGGGAGGCAGCCTGAACATTCATGGAGCAGCCAGTTTCAACGGCCTGACATTTGAAGAAGGCTCCGGGATGGCGTTTTCCGTCAACGGAACAACCCCCTTCAGCTCCGGGATGAGCATGGCGGAAACCTACTCCCATGCAACCGTGGGAACCCTGTCTCTCAATGGGACGCCAACCATTGAGGTGAACATCGGCTCCGGCCTGATCGCCTCGGGGTCCGAGTCCTTTGCGCTGAACCTGCTCCGGGCGGAAGAAATCGCCGGAACAGCCGAGCTGGAACAACAGCTCCGTCTCACCGGGCAAACCGGCCTGCTGGAAAACGGCGGAGTTCTGGAATGGAACCCGGAAACGGGGGTTCTTACCTTCTCCGGCAAGCTGAATACGGCCGCCGCAGGCGGTCTGGCGGGCCAGGACGCCGCGTTGCTGGCGGACACCCTCTGGAGCAGCGTCTCCTCCGTCGCCTCCTTTGCCCGTACGGCAAATGAACAGGGCAGAATGGCCGGAGTCAGATCCTCCCGCCTGTGGGGCGCCGGGTTGGGCTACTTCACCTCCATGGGTACGGAAAACTCTCTGAGCGGGTTCTCCTATCAGGGCGGCGGTTATGCCGTTGGGGCAGACACGGCCGTCACCGGGGATGTTGTGCTCGGCGCGGCCTTCGGGCAGATGTTCGGGACGCACAAGAGCGACAACTCCCTGCTCTCCGACAAACAGCGTTCCTTCATGTTCGCCCTGTACGGCAACATGCGCAAGGAACTTGCCAAAGGCAATACGCTGAACCTCTCAGGCTATTTCTCCTACGGCAGCGTAGACCATACCGCCAGAACGCACGTGGGCGGCTCCGGCCAGACGCCCGGGCGCGCCAGCTGGGATGACAACGTTTACGCCTTCGGCCTGTTGGCGAACTGGGACATTGCCGCGAGCGACACCTTTACCGTGTCCCCCTACACCGGCATTACCTACATGTACGGAACCCAGGGCCCCATTGAAGAGACCTTTGACGGCGGCAGCCGCTCCTTCGGAAACGGCGGCCTGCAGTCATGGAGCGTCCCCGTGGGCGTCACCCTCAAATCCGTGTGCGCTCTGAGCAATGGCCAGGCTCTCCTGCCGGAACTGAGCGTGGCCTATGTAGGGGACATCGCCCGCAGGAACCCGTACACCCGCACCTGGGCTGCCGGGCAATCCGTAACCGGCCGGGGACACGCTCCCGGCAGACACGCCCTGATGACGCGCGCCGGCCTGGGCTGGCAAATCAACCGGAACTGGCAGGCAGGCGCCTGGTACACGCTGGAAGTCCGCAGCGGACAAACCAACCAGAGCGTCAACCTCAACGCCTCCTACAGCTTCTAACCCCACCCCTCAATACACCATACCGCGCCGGGGCACACCGTCCCCGGCGCGCCTCCAACTCCAAACCAACAACCCATTCACCAACCATGATCAAGAAAACAATATCCGCCGCCTGCGCCGTCCTGCTGGCCCTGGCCTCCGCCTCCTGCCAAAAGAGCAACGTGGAACAATACCTGGGCATCAGAGACGAAATCGCCGATGTGATGAACAAGATTCATGATGAAAAAAGCGCGGACAAATACGCCGATGAACTCCATGAGATTCTTGAAAAAAGAACACTGCTGGACAAATCCATGACCGCGCAGGAGAAAGCGGAAGTCCAGGCTTACTGCGCTGAGCATTTTGAAGAAATCCTCAAGTGTGGTATCCGCATGGAGCCGGACAAACAAAGAATACAAAATAATCATTATTACAATTCCCAAAAACTGCGGAGAATTATGGGAAGCCCGGATTTCCATTTGTAAGCCGCGCTCCCAATCACATCACGGTTTTCGCGGCTTCGTTTTCCATGAACCGCGAAAGCTTCCGCCCCTTGCGGAAGATATCTGCCCCCACCCCGCACTTTTCCCTGACCATGAACAACCGCTTCGGAACCGCCTGTCTGCTTTTCCTCCTGAATACGGCCGGATCTTCCTGCCGGGAAAACACTGCGGGACCATGCACGGAGGCTCAGTATGAAGCCACCGCTCTCCGGGACATCACAGGCTCCCCCGTCCGCGCAGAACAGCATGCGGATAAGCCTTCCGCTCCGCGCGGCAGAACTCATGGATCCCCAAACACCATGCGTACGGAAGAAAAAAGGCGCCTGTGGGGCACGGAAGCATTCCGCGACATCCTGTTTCGCAAAGAACCTCTGAAAAACAATTTTCCCGGCAGGAATTACTGCGGTTTCCAAAAGCCAGGCCAGGTTCAGCACCATCAAATTTACTGATTCCCATCTTTTATATTATTTCATCCATGAAAAAGATTCATCTCGCCGCCCTGACGGCAGCCCTGACGGCGCTGGCGGTGCTCTCCTGCTCCCCCATCGTGGCGGAATACACCTATACAGGCAGTGTAACCAAAACGGGCAGCAACAACCGCTCGCGCGTCCTGAGCCTGAAAGAATACAGGGACGGCACTGTTTCAGGCAATTTGATCGCCCCGTCAACTTCCGCCATGGAACCGTACTCCTGCGGAAATGTCGGCGGCAGGATTGACGGCCGGAGAATTACCTTCTACCGCACTTCCATGGGGGACTCCTACCTAGGCGCGAAAATGGCGGTTGCGGGCAATTCCGCCGGAACCACCATCGCCTACAACGGGAATATCAACAGAAACCGCCGTTACCTCAGCGGCAAATGGCACGCGGCCAACGATCACCGCTCCTGCATCCGCGGCGGCTCTTTCTTCTTCAACCTGACCCACATCAACGGCAGACCGGTTCCCAAACCAAAAACACCGGGAGGAACGACCACGCCCGAATCCATCATTGATGAGCCAGGCGAAGAAATAGACTAACAAACAGTTCAACCATGCTTCCCCCACGGAGCGGCCTCGAAATGCTTACATCCGGCTGCCGAATATGTTCACCCTCCGTTTCCTTTCATTTTCTGATCTCTGCGCCCCATGAATCCGCCTCTCCCCCCCTTGCCAGTCAACACGCCGAACCCGCAGGCGGATTTGCCGCCCCTGCCTCCTTTGCCGGATGTCCCGCTCCCGCCGATTGAGGACGCGCCCCTGCCTCCTTTGCCGGATGTCCCGCTCCCGCCGATTGAGGACGCGCCCCTGCCTCCTTTGCCGGATGCACCGCTCCCGCCGACTGAGGACGCGCCCCTGCCTCCACTGCCGGATGTCCCGCCCCCCATTCCCGGACAGAAACAACAACTGCGCTGGAGCATTCCTGCCGCAGTTGCCATCTTGGCCGCAGGCTCCGCCGCAAGCTATTGCCTGCACACGGAAACACAGGCTCTGGCGGAACAATCGGCTCATCTGGAAGACCACGCGGCGGCCCTGCAAAAAGATGCGGCGGCCCTGTCTGAAGGCATCGCTCTTCTGCGCCGCCAGCAGGACGAGGGAAAAGAGAATGAGCAAAACAAACGCCTGAAGGAGAATGAAGAAAACGCGAGACTCCTGAAAACATTGCAGGAAAAGGAAAAAGAGGCAGAGCTGATCCGCCAGGAATGCGACTCCGCCCGGGCGGAACAACTGGCCGTCCGGAAACGCATCAACGATCTGGAAAAGAAACTGAAGGAAATAACCGGCGGCGAAAACGGGGGGGCCGGCTGGGAACCCGTCGGCCCGGACACCGTCAAGCCCCCCGAAGTCAATCCGCCCGGCCCGGAAACTGATGCCCGTCTGCGGCAAACCGCCAGAGACTATCTGTCGGCGCGCAAGCATGGAAAAGCCGCCGAGCTTTCCGGTTATTTCGCTCCCTATTGCAATTACCAGTATGCCAACAACCGGGAAGTTCCCAATGCGGCGATCATGAATAATATCCGGGAATCCTGGAAGAAATGGCCTCAGCGAGCTTACCGCCTTCTCAAGGTGGCCTACCAGGATAACCATGTGGAAATTATTTATCTCTACAGATACGCCGACCAGAAAGGGCGCCGCGCCCAGGGATACGCCAGGGAGAGGTGGCATACCAATTCCATCGGGCAAATCGTCCATTGGCGGGAGGATCTGCACCCCAACACGCCTCCGCGGGAATCGCCGGGTTATCGTCTTGCGCCGTCGAACATCAACCAATCCAAACAATGACCACTCCCACAAAAGTTCTTATATTTTCCTTATCCCTGGCTCTTTCCCTGGGGATGGCGGGATGGATGTTCGCCTCATGCAGGCAAAGCGAGGAAAACCTGCGGCAGGCCGGGCAAAAAAACGCCGCCCTGGAAAAAGAAAAATCCGCTCTGGAAGAAGAGTTCCGCCAACTCCAGACGCCCCCCCCCGCAGACCCGCCCCGGACACAGTCTGTTGAGGAAACACAGAGGGAAAACCTTCAACAGCAGATACGCAAACAGGAGCAGAACGTTGAAATTCTGCGAAGCCGCCTGCAGGAAAGCGAACAACAACTCCGTACCCTGAAAACCAGGGAAACGGATAGGGAGAGCTTGCTGAAGGCTCTGATCCTTCAAAAGAAAAAAGAGGCCGCCAGCATCGTCCTGGCGCCCAAGTCCATTGCCGGAGCGACCATCACCATTGAATTCGAACCGGAAGGCGGGGAAAAAGGTCTTCAACTAACGTTCCCGCCGGGCGAATATACTATGGAGGAGGGAGATTACACGCCTCAAGGCAGGACCGCTTTCATCACTTTTCAGAATTCTGAACCATTTGGCACAACAATGTGGGGCGACGCCAAATTCATCAATCACATCGTTACCGGCGCCAAATCCTTTAACGAAATGCTGGGCGCCGACAAAACGCCGCCCGCCGTCATTACGTTTACCGCCAGAAACGGAAACTCCTACACGGGTTCCATCAAGGGGTATTGGGTGAATGACAGAATGCAGCAGCACATGAAAGGAAGCAGGCTTTCCCGCATCACCATCACGCTGCCCTGAATCCCTCCCCCGGCGGCATCTTCAAAAACAGTTAACCCAGCAAAAAAACATATCGCCATGATGACCGAATCAGATCAAACATATTACTACGCTTCTCCGGACGGCCAGGCCGCAGGCCCCGTCAGCAAACGGGAACTGCGCCGCCTGCTGGAACAGGGCGCCATCAGGGAATCCACCAGCGTCCTCCGGAAAGGGGAAAACCAGTGGAGGCGGCTGAGCGACTTCCTTCCCCCCCGGAAGGATCAGGCAGCCTCCATCTACTACTACGCTTCTCCGGACGGCCAGGCCACAGGCCCCGTCAGCGAACGGGAACTGCGCCGCCTGCTGGAACAGGACGTTATTCATCAGTCCACCAACGTTTTCCGGAAGGGGGAAAGCCAGTGGATCCAGCTCAGGCATGTGCTGAAAAGCCAGGGGCAGCCCGCCAACGACAGAACCTTCTTCCCTCCGCCCCTGCCTCCGGAACGGAAGAAAGAAGCCCCGGTTTCCGCCGAAGCCGGAATCGCCCGCAGCATGGACATGGCCGAAAAAATCTTCAATGACCTGAATACGTTTATCGATAAACGCCTGTACAGCCTGTTCGGATTCCGGAAACTGGTGCCTTACTTCAGCAAATGGGTCAATTTATCCATCCACCTGACCAACGTGATGACCATTTTGGCCTCCGTGCTGTTCGCCTTTGCCGCGGCTTCCATATTCTCCGCTCCCAGAAAATCTGTGTACATGAACCCTTACGCCTCGTTTGACACGGCGCAAAAGGCGGCGGAAGCAGACGGCGGAATGACCGGCGGAGCCTTCATAACAGCCCTGGGCGGCGGTTTTATTTTAGGCATCCTCCTGCAATATGTCTCCAACCTGTTTTCCAGAGCCAACGCCAACTATTTCTTCGGCAGGAAGCCGGTGTTATCTTCCATGCTGCTGCCCAGGCTCAATGTCATCCTGCTGTGCATGGCGCTTCTTGCCGCCGTCGTTTCCCTCTTTTTGGCGAAAGGGGTATTTATCATCCTGGCGATTTTGTCTCTGGCCTCCCTGTTGTACATGATCTGGCTGCATTTGAATTGCGACCGGCTTTTCATGGAAGTGACGGACAAGGAAGCCTCCGGTCCTTCAGATCTCATCGGATACATGATGTATCAGCTCCGCTTCTGCCTGATAGCGGCGCAGACGCTGATTCCCGTATGGCTGCTGGGGTTGTGCGCGTTCAGCTGCTCCACCATATTTTCCGATGACAAGGAAGGCTTCCTTTCCAGTCTGCTGATGGACGGGGGATTATCCGTCTCCGGCATCATCGGCGGCGTCGCCCTGCTGGCGGCTCCCATGCTCCTCCATTTGTGCTACATCTTAGCGGCGCTGGTACCGGAGCTGTTTCTCTCCATCCTGAAAGGCTGGAAGAAAGCCTGACCCGGCGGAGCCTCTTACCGTTATTGCCCCAACTGCCCACACGCACCAACCATCAACCCCATAAAAATATTTCATGAAAACCATATTGACGGCAGGCCTGGGAGCCTGCGTGACGCTTCTTGTTTCCTGCGCAGGCCTTTTCGAACCCACGTTCGAGGTTCCGGCCCGCGTCACCTATGCCAGCCCGCTCCAATGGCAGAAGCCTGTTCATATGGGGAAAGGCAATGGCAAAAAATGGAACAACGCATTAGGCCTTAATCATCAAGGTTATTATTACCAGAAAATACGCGTTTCCGGAGGAGGATATCAATACCGTGAGGACGCCAGGTGTCATTCCGGCGGTCAGGAATATTATACCGGCCAGAGAGGAATCCTCCGCGTCGGACAGCAAACGAACACCGTTAAAGGATTTACACCCGAAGCGTAACATCATGGAGCCCTGGCCGTTCCCTCCGGCAAAACATGCCGAACATGCACGGAAGGAGGCGGAAGACGGAGTTTCTCCCCATTACATGCCTGAAATCGTTCTCCCGTAATGCCTCCCACCCGCATCCCAGCGTCGTGCCTGCTCCTTGTTTCCGCGTCTGTTTCCGCAGGAACCGCCGAACAACAGGCGGCAAGTCTCATGGATAACAAGCGGGAAACGGCGGCTCTCTTCAAGAAATCAAGTCATCCGAACAATGAGCATCAAGCCAATAAAAACCGGGTGGAACTCTGGTTTTACTGGGAAAAAAGGCTGAACCGGGCTTATCTGCGCCTGATGCGGCATTACAGCTCCCGCCCGACTCTGGCGGAACCGTTGAAGGCTTCCCAGCAGGCGTGGCTAACCACCAGAGACGCCACCATGCGCGCATTTGGCCTGTGTCTCAGGCAAGGAAATGAAACCGGCCATGAAGACAGCTGGTTCAACGCCCACATGAACCTCATGATTATTGAAATGACGGAAACGCGCTGCCTCATCCTGGAAGAACTGCTCAACGCCATTCAAAGCTGCTATCTTTAACTCATTATCTCCCTCCACACGCCATGAACATATTTTTTATCTCTGTGTCAGCCATAAGCGCGGCCCTCTGCGGAGCCGGAGCATGCGCAACAGATACCAAAGCGCCCGAATCTATCGCCGGGGCGGCAATCAAGCTGAATGAAGCCGTATACAGCCCGGGCGACATAACGATTGAACGATATGAACCCGACAAAAACACCGCCCGGTTGGTTATGCGCTACGAGAAACAGCTAATGCCCAGGATCTCGTCATCGGCGGCGCTTACCGGCGCGACCGCGACGAAAGAAGTCCACGGAGAAAAAGTCAAACCGGCTCTCGTCACCTTCACCGGACAAAAAGGCCGCGTTTATTCAGGAACCGTATCGGGCTCCTTTTATTGCTCCTCTTTTTACAGAGGCAAGGAAGACGAGAAAATCACCATTCTGAAAAATGAAAAAATTGAGTTTATTCTTCCTGACGACGATCGCCCTATAGCGGGCGTCGTCAACGGCCCGGAAAAGCTGGGAAAAGGGGCTATCATCCAAATCAGAACGGATAAGAGAAGTTTCACCTTTACAATAGGGAATGGGTGTGAGGTATCAAAATACTTCCTGAAATATCCGGATGAAAAAACGGCCGTCCTTGAGCTGGATCCGCCCAAAGACCCGGAGGCCCCAAATATCTCCTTCTGGCTGTCCGGCGAGAATAACCTCAAAGAAGTGATGACGGCGGACAATCCCGCGCCATACATCGCATTCACCAAAAAATTGTCCGATAAAATTTATGAAGGCGCCTTCTTCGGCTATTTATACGGATACACGGAAGCCCCGTCATCAGGCGGTAACCTATTTCAGGATTACATCATCAAATTCAAAGAAAAATTACTCGGTATAATCATCATTCTACCGTAACCCTCCAATTGCATCTGTAGAAATTTCCGATGGAAGCGATTTTTCAGCACCTCCATCATTAAGTATAAAATAATTAACGATAAAAAATGAAAATCATCTCTCAATATTCCTATCATTTTTTAAATTTGAAAAGCAAACGCATCATTCCATCTATTTTATCCACTTTCGTCCTCATTCTTCTTACCATCCCGGCTTCAGCGCAAATCCCACCGGAGGCAAGGACGCTGGAACTGACTTTTCAGGAACAGGAAAGGAAAATCAACGACGCAGCTTTTGCCAAGTATAAGCCGGAGCTGGTCAGGCTCATGAATGAATGCGTCAAAAACGAGGATTTTGAACAGGCCAAGCATATCAAGGATATTCTCGAACGGAAAGCCCGGCCCGGCATTCAGAAAGAGGAAAAAGATGACTACTCTCATTTCATCGGGCAATGGGAGGAAACGGCGGGAGGATACGTTTATTTAAGCCGCTTTGATGGGAAGCAGGCACAGCAGAAGTCCGGCAATACCGGATGGCTGGGCAAAGGCGGAGTGGACAAGGATTTTTCATCCTCTGACATCATCAGGCTCAATGAAACCCGGACGGTATGGTTCTACTGGCTCAAAACAGACCGCGACGACCATATTTTCCAGATTAACCACGCTACCAAACTGGTTTCCCTGTTAACAAGGAAGGGAGTGCGCCAGAAAGAAGCAAATCGCTCCACCGATTTTTCATCTTTCCCTAAATTCGACCTTCTTTCGGAGAAAATCCATGCCGATATGGCAACCGGCAAGGAGAAACTGGCCCGGCAATACGCTCAGGCACTGCAAAAAAAGAGCAGGGAATGGGGTGTTTCCGGCCATTTGGAAGCGGCTATCTGGGCGCGCAAACGAGCCGAGGGATTGCAAAAGGGGAATCATGAGGAAAAACAGCAACTCCAGGACATCATCGGAACATGGGACTTCCCTTCAGACACCGTTCAAATTAAGGATCCGAAAGAATTCCGGATGGAGGGGGGGAACATGACGTTCGAGTATCTGCGGTCCTTAAATGACAGTGTCCACCTATTCCATATCCAGGAAACCAAGCAGAAGAAAATGGTAGCCCGGATTAACAACCTGCTCCTCATTATCCCTTATGACTGCCACGGGCCATTCCAGGAAGGGGTGATGAAACCCTGAGCTTTTCCGGAAAAGCGCCTCTCTTTTACAGGAGGCCCATTTCAGAAAAACCGTAACCTATGCCTTTCCTGAATCAGGGTTACCCCAGCCCGCCCCAGCCCGCCGATGATTTCAAGGCCATCAGCTTGGGAAGGGCCGTGTATTCACGGCCTTTTTTCATCAGGCCGCCGGCGCTCACCAGATTCTGGAGTTTTTCGTAAATCCTCAGCCTCAGGATTTCCTCTCCGCCCAGGGACATGTGCTTTGCCTTCATCACGGCAACGGTACGCTGAAAAATGTCATTGAATTCCAGCATGCCCGCTTCATGAAGAATGAGAATAAGCTCATCAGTCACCAAATCCGGTGTCTTGCGCGAGGAATGTGATCTCCTATCCTCCAGCATGATGATAGGACATTATCATGACACACTTCCAGCCGTCAAGTTGATAAAATCTGCGTCATTCCCCGCCGGCATAAGGTTCAAAAAGCATCAAAGACGGCTGACCCGATAACGGATGATGCCCTGTTCCGGAAACCGGAAACGCGTTGCCGCCCCTCCTCACAGGAAGATTTACTTATCCGGAGGGGGAATTTTTTCTGCAAGAAAAGGGAGAGGGCGGCACGTATTATCTGCAACCCGGGCAATACGGAGCTTGTTGAAGATATGAAAGAAAATAAATGGTCCATTTTCAGGTTATGCGCGGCCGCGGCTGTTTTTCTCAGCCCTTTTCCTCTGCAGGCCGGAGAATTCACATTAATGAGCTATAATGTGAAGAACGGCACCGGCATGGACGGCAGGAGGGATTATGACCGCACGGCCCGGGTAATCGCGGCGGAAAAACCGGATGTCGCTGCCCTCCAGGAGCTGGACCAGGGAACCATAAGGAGCGGAGGCAGGGATACCCTGCAGGAATTGGCCGCAAGGACAACGTTGACGGGTACCTATGCCAAGGCCATTAATTATTCGGGCGGTTCCTATGGAGTAGGAATTTTATCCAAAGAAAAGCCTCTGAGCGTCAAACGGATTCCTTTGCCCGGCAGGGAGGAGGCCCGTGTCCTGCTGATGGCCGAGTTCAGGGATTACTGGTTTTGCGTCACGCATTTGTCCCTGAACCGTGAAGACAGCAGCGCTTCCATCGACATGATTGCCGCTCTGGCCGCGGAATGCAGCAAACCCTTTTTTATTGCAGGAGATTTCAATTTAACGCCGGATTCGGAACCGATAACCCGTATGAAGAAGCATTTCATCCTGCTGAACGATCCGGCCCAAAAAACATTTCCCGCCAAGAATCCAGAGGAATGCATTGATTACATCTGGATGTACAAGGGTAAAAAGGCAGAGGCATTTAACGTGAAAGAACGCAAGGTGATTGAAGCTCCTGCCGCCTCCGACCACCGCCCGGTCAAAGTGACGGTCAGCTATTAACATGATGTTACCGGCCCTTCAACGGACAGCCCGCGGGGCATTGACGCCGCCTACCAGCAGTACGATTTCCCCTTTGGGGGCGCGTTCCGCAAATTCCGCCGCCAGCCGGGAGGCCGGCCCGCGATGATAAGTCTCAAAGGTTTTTGTCAGTTCCCTGGCTACGCAGACGGGGATGTCCGGGTTCAGCGCCGCCAGGGCCTGCATGGTTTTAACGATGCGGTGGGGGGATTCATAAAAAATACTGGTATGGGACGCTTCCGCTGCCGTTTGGAGCACGGCGTTTTTTTTCCCGGATTTGACGGGCAGAAAACCGCCGAAGAAGAAGGCGTCCGTAGGCAGTCCGGATCCCACCAGAGCCGTCACCACGGCGGACGGACCGGGAAGAACAGTGAAACTTACGCCCTTTTCCTTGAGCGTTTGAATGAGACGGTAGCCCGGATCGCTCACGCCAGGCATGCCCGCATCACTGATCACGGCAAAGCTTTCCCCGCCAGCCGCGCGCGCCGCAATTTCCCCGGCGCGCGGCTGTTCATTGTGGTCATGCATGCTTATCAGCGGTTTGCGGATTTCATAATGGGAAAGCAGAAGTCCAGAGTGGCGGGTGTCTTCACACGCAATGACATCCACCTTGCGCAGCACGTCCAGCGCCCGCAGAGTAATGTCCGCCCGGTTGCCGATAGGCACCGGAACAAAATAAACGCTGTATTCCACTTCCTCCATAAGTGCTGATCTTCCTGAACCGGACGGGGTTAGCCATTGGTAAGGGTTTCCGCAATGGAAGTGGCCACCAGCCGGGCCGCATAGGAAAGGGCATTCGTGCGGGCCGACTGAATGTTGCCCTGGTCAAAGAACTGACCTACTTCCTCCGCAGAGCCGGAATACAGGATTTCCTGCGTCCTGACATCTACTACACGGTATTTGACAGCCAGGCGCAACCCAAGTTCCGTACTTTTGTAGGTGTCTTCCCGGCTGGAGCGCAACTGGTCGAAGGTGATGGAGTACACTTCCCCCTCCACCCGGATATCCGCATCCGTTCCGGAACTTAACCGATAGGTGCCGTCCCGCTGCAGTTCATCCGCCAGCGCGCCGGTCACCAGCGTGGCGGCGCGGGGTTCCAAAGAGTTGTTGGCGAAGAGGCATACCTTGACAGTCTGGGCCAGTTCCAGCTTGGGCGGCTTGGTGCCGCCGAGCTGGTAGCCGCAAGAGCCGGCCAACAGGCAAAAAACGGGCAAAAAGAGTTTGCAAACGTTTCGGATACGGTTCATGAGGACGGAGAGTTCCTGTTATCTGCTGGTCACGCGCAGTTCTTTCAGGCGGGCTTTCGCCCTCGCGGCGGCAGCGGGATTGATACTGCCCTTGGATACCACTTCCTGGTAACAGAAGATGGCCGCATCCGTATCTTTCATCTTGGTCAGGTAGTATTCCGCCACTTCCAGCTGCTGGGCCACCAGCTCACGCTTCATGGCCGCCAGGTCGGCTCGGGCCGCTCCTGCCCGGGCGCTGTTGGGATAACGCTGAAGGTAGTCTTCATACGCTTCTTGGGCGCGGGCTACATTGACGTGGTTGCGGTCACCGTCCGCAGCGGCCTGGCGATACAGGGTGGCTATCTGGAGCTGGGCCGTGGGGGCCAGCGGAGAGTTGGGGTAATTGTCCACCAGGTTCTGGTATGCTTCAATGGCCTCCTTCATCCGGCCGCGGGCGGCCAGATAATTGCCCAGCACGTTCATGGCCTGCGGGGCGGTAGGGGCGTACGGGGCGTTGTCCCGCACATGCTTCAGCCATTCCGTGACATTCGTGGGATCCATCCTGACGTCAAACATCCACAGCACGCGGTTAGTCAGCGCGCCGCTTGCAGCGCCGAAGGCCATTTCCTTCTGCCGGGCCATGGCCTGCCTGTACAGGGGGCTGTCCGGATGGCGGTCTATGAGCTTCTGGTACTGGTCAAACGCATCCGCGGGTTCCTTGCGGGCCTCATGAAGCTCCGCCATTCTGAACCGGGCCTGGGGAGCTTCCCTGGAAAGGGGGTGCTTTTCCACCACGCGCCTGTATTTCTTAATGGCCCCGGAGAGATCATTCTTCGCTTCCTTTGCCCTGGCTTCCTGCATCAGGGCAATCGCCTGCTGATCCACCATGCGGACGGTTCCGGGGGGGGGAGGCGCCTCCGAAGAGCATTGGCACAAAGCCAGCGTCCCGGAAACGGCAGCCATCATGAGAAGCAGTTTTTTCACATTCATGATTTTACAGCAGAAAAAGAGGGCGCGTCAATCCGGCGAACGCAGATTGACGCGCAAAAGGAGTTAATGGCCCTTGCCGTACACGGCCTCGGCATCAAAAACGACGCCTCCGTCCGCTTCACGCAGCGTGACGGGTTCTCCCTGGGGCTGGGCTTTCAGTTCATCTCCGAACGGAACGGAACGGTAAAAGCAGGAGTGGTGCCCTGTGTGGCAGGCGCCGGCGCCGCACTGATCCACCAGCACAATCAGGGCATCCTGGTCGCAGTCAACCAGAATTTGCTTCACTTTTTGCACGTGGCCGCTGGTCGCGCCCTTATGCCAGATTTCCTGACGGCTGCGGGAATAGTAAACGGCTTCCCCCAATTCCATGGTCATGCGCAGGGATTCCGCATTCATATAGGCCAGCATCAGCGGTTCATGGGTAATATGGTCCATGGCGAGGGCCGGAATCAGGCCGTTCTGGTCAAATTTGGGGGCGAATTCCACGCCTTTTTCCACATTCACCTTGCCGCGGTCGGCAAAGACAATCCGGGATGAGATGTCGTTTTGTTCCATAACCGGCCCCCTTAGTACATGAAATATCCGACATATACCAATCTTTTCTGTTGCCCTGACGCAACGAAATGTTTTCATAGGAGCATATGGCATTTACGGCATCCCAAGCGTTCGACCTGCTGCGCACCGCCTTCTCCCGCAACCGGCTTCCCCATGCCCTGCTCATCGTGGGAGACGAGCACCAGGGAGCCTCCCGCCTGATCCTGCAACTGCTGGAGCTGATGAACGGCATCCGGGCAGACCACCTGGACAGTGTAAGGGACGAGTATTGCCGGCTGGTGCGCCCCAAGTCCAAGTCGCGCCGCATCCTGCGGGATGATATCCGGGCCGTGGAACCCTTTTTGCAACAGCGCGCGGCGGAGGGGAAATGGAAGATAGCCGTGTTCATGGATGCGGAGCGGATGAATGACGAGGCCGCCAACGCTTTCCTGAAAACCCTGGAGGAACCGCCCGGCCAGTGTCTGCTCATTTTGTCCACCTCCCAGCCGGACCAGCTTCTTCAAACGATTATTTCCCGCTGCGTGCGCGTCAATCTGCTGCAATCCGGGGAATTCAGGCTCACTCCTATTCAGGAAGCCCTGCTCCCGCACTGGCTGGAGACCTGCCGCAATCTGAATAATGACCTGGCCGCTCTGGCCTTCCGCAGCAGGTTCATGGACGTCATGGCGGAGGCCAAGGCCGCCATCACCAAAAACCTGAACCAGGCTCTGAAAGATGAAGCCAGGGAAGCGGCCCAGGGTACGGACGCCTCCGACTGGGAGGCCCGCAATAAGGACGCGAACACCGCCCAGATAGAGACGGAATACCTGGAACAGCGCAATCAGGCCCTGGAACTGCTCATCAGCTGGTTCGGACAGGCAGCCCTGATTGCCTCAGGAGCCCCGGAAGTCACTCCGATTCATCCGGAGGTGCGCACGCTGGCCGCCCAGATGCCCGTGAACGAATTGCTGAAGCGCATGGAGGCCCTCAACAGGCTCCGTGATGATTTGAATTTCAATATTCACGAAGCCCTGGCCCTGGATGTCCACCTGCTGGCTGCCGTCGGGTCCTGCTGACCGAACACCCCCGCCTGTTACCGTCGGGCCGCGCACGGCATTGGAAAAGGCGCAGAAGGTCTCTATTCTTCCCTTTCCTTCCGGAGCAGGGGCGCCATGATTTCCTCATAGGCGCGGAATTTCTGCTCATACGTCAGCCGCGCCGCCGCCGGACTGGTGGAAGGCATTTGAATGACGGAAAGCGTTTCCCGAAGGAACAGTTCGGGAAAATACCGTTTAAGGTATTTATGGGAAGCGGTGCCGTTGCAGCAGACCACGCCGATGCTCGGGAAGCTATCCAGCAGGGCCGCAATGTCATTGGGCTGTTCCTGGGAGATGTGCTGGTCCAGGCTGCCAGGCCTGACGCCAGAGGCCACCACATCCCACAGCCCCACCCCGCCCCGGTTGAGCAGAGACAGGCGTTCCCCATATGGCAGGGAGGGAGCGAACCCCAGAAGGGCCCCCATGATTTTCCAGAACGCGTTGCGGGGATGGGCGTAATATTGGGCCTGACGCAGGGATTCGTCCCCCGGCAGGGAACCGAGCACCAGCACGGAACAGTCCGGGGTGACGGAAGGAGGGAAGGAGCATTTTTTCACGGAGGGAAACGGTCAGGGGTTCTGCATGCCGGAATGCCTGCGCACTTCCTTCATGCCCACTTCCTGCCGGAGCAGGGAGGACAGCCACGGGTGGCTTCCCACGGAGGGGGCCAGGTTGAACCGTTCCGGCCTGGTGATGCGCGTGAAAATGACGCGCCTGATCCGGGATTTGGGCACCGTCCTGGCTCCGTAACCGTCCGGAATGTTGGAGGACCAGAACGTTACCTGATCCCCTCCATCCTTCACCAGGACGGTCAGATGGCCGGATTCCCGGCTCCCGATGCGGTCCGTCCAGAAAATTTTCATGAAGTCGCCGGGGCGGGCCTTCTTCCAGTCCTCAAAGTTGATGCCGGCTCCCAGCCTGTGCACCAGGACGGCCAGGCCGGGGCCATTGGCGTTCGCCCATCCCCACGGCCCTTCGCCGTCATGCTGGCCGAGGCGGGGAATGAGGGCCAGCCACGCGCGTTCGGAAATAACGGGGCGAGGCTGTGCAGAGTCCCATATCTGCAGGGATTTCAAAAGGAGAAGGTAACAGGCGGAGGAACAGAAGGAGGGCGTGGCGTTACGGAGAAGAAAAACGGGACGGCGCGTGCGGGAGTCCCAGCGGCAGGCTTTCTCCGCAAGGGCCTGCATGGCTTCCCTGCTGGTTTCGTATCCGCCGCCGTTCCGGAATTGGGAAAGCCCGGTCCGCAGGGCCTGGTACCAGGAAGCCGCCCCCGAAGGCACGGCGTTCCCCCGCCCCGTGGAAGAAAGGTCTGCAGCCGCGGCAGCGGAGCACAGCAGTCCGAGACAGCAAATCAATGTCAGGGCATTCCTCATCCTTGCCCCGCAGGGTATACGGACAGCGGAAAATATCAAGGGCGGATTGCGTGCGGAGATACACGAAAAGGAAAGAAGGCCATAGCCTTTTCCCCGGAATTCCTGTTGTTTTGTCTGGACTTATCGCCCGGCGTCCCGTACTGTGCGTCAGGTCACGCGCCGGGTATGCGGAGCGGAGAGGCAACGCACCTTGGGCGGACCTTGTTTCCGGCATTTATTTTTAACCACCACGGACCACATAGAGGCATCATACCATGGCAAAACGCGAAGATATCCGCAAAATCCTCATTATCGGCTCAGGCCCCATCATCATCGGCCAGGCCTGCGAGTTCGACTACTCCGGCACCCAGGCCTGCAAGGCCCTCCGCGCCGAAGGTTACGACGTCGTTCTGGTGAATTCCAACCCCGCCACCATCATGACGGACCCCGGCATGGCGGACCACACCTACATTGAGCCTCTGACCGTGGACCGCATCACGGCTGTAATTGAGAAGGAACGCCCGGATGCCCTGCTGCCCAACCTGGGCGGCCAGACGGCCCTGAACCTGGCCTCCAAGCTGCATGAAGAAGGCATCCTGAAACAGTACGGAGTGGAAGTCATCGGCGTGGATCTGGAAGCCATCGCCCGCGGCGAAGACCGCATCATTTTCAAGGAAACCATGGACAGGATCGGCGTGCCGGTCGCCAAGTCCGAACCCGTCTACTCCGTGGAGGAAGCCGAAAAGGTGGCCTCTGAACTGGGCTACCCCGTCGTGCTGCGTCCCGCCTACACCATGGGCGGCACGGGCGGCGGCATCGTTTATAACGTGGAGGAACTGCGCCAGGTAGTTCCCCGCGGCCTGGCTGCCTCCCTCATCAACCAGGTGCTGGTGGAAGAATGCGTGCTGGGATGGGAGGAACTGGAACTGGAAGTCGTCCGCGACGCCAAGGGACAGAAAATCACCGTCTGTTTTATTGAGAACGTGGACCCCATGGGCGTGCACACTGGGGACAGCTTCTGCGTGGCTCCTATGCTGACCGTTCCGCAGGACGTGCAGGACAAGCTTCAGGATTATTCCTACCGCATTCTGGACGCTATCGGCGTCACCGGAGGCACAAACGTGCAGTTCGCCCACAACCGGGAGGACAACCGCATCATCGTTATTGAAATCAACCCCCGTACGTCCCGTTCCTCCGCCCTGGCTTCCAAGGCCACCGGCTTCCCCATCGCCTCCGTCTCCACCAAGCTGGCCTCCGGCGTCACGATGGACGAACTTCCCTACTGGCGCAAAGGCTCCCTGGAAAAATACGAACCTTACGGCGACTATGTAGTCGTGAAGTTCGCGCGCTGGGCCTTTGAAAAATTCCCCAAGGCGGCCGACAGGCTGGGCACCCAGATGAAAGCCGTGGGAGAAGTAATGAGCATCGGCCAGAACTTCAAGGAAGCTTTTCAGAAGGCTGTGCGCTCTCTGGAAATCGGACGTGCCGGCCTGGGCCGCGTGAAAAAGCTGGAAACCCTCTCCACCCCGGAATTGCGTGAAAAAATCACGTACGGCAACAGCGAACGCTTCTTCCAGATTTACGAACTTCTGCGCCGCGGCGTGGCCGTGGAGGAAATCGTCAAGCTGACCCGCATCACTCCGTACTTCATTGAACAAATGAAGGAACTGGCGGACTTTGACTTTTCCCTGGACGGACAGGAATGGGATTCCCTTCCCGCGGAAACCCTGCGTCAGGCCAAGGAAATGGGCTTTTCCGACAAATACCTGGCCCAGATTTTCGGAGTGCCGGAAAAGGCCGTCCGCACCCGCCGGCAGAAAGACGGCATCACGGCTACCTTCCGCATCGTGCCTGTCAGCGGCGTGGAACACGCGGAATACTACTACTCCACTTACAGCGGCGCGGCGGACGAAGTTCCTGTGAACGACAAGAAGAAAATCATGATTTTGGGCGGCGGCCCCAACCGCATTGGCCAGGGCATCGAATTCGACTATACCTGCGTGCATGCCGCCTTTACCCTGCGCGACCACGGGTATGAATCCATCATGGTGAACTGCAACCCGGAAACGGTTTCTACGGACTTTGACACGGCCAACAAGCTGTATTTTGAACCCGTGACCGTGGAAGACGTGCTGGCTATTTACGAGAAAGAAAAGCCGGAAGGCGTCATCGTTCAGTTCGGAGGCCAGACCCCGCTCAACATTGCCCAGGCCCTCAAGGACGCCGGCGTAAAAATCATGGGAACCCAGCCGGAAGGCATCCGTCTGGCGGAAGACCGCGAATATTTCCGTGAACGCATGATCGCTCTGAATATCCGCCAGCCGGAAAGCGGCACGGCCCGTTCCCTGGAGGAAGCCGTAGAACTGGGGCGCCGCATCGGCTACCCGGTCATGGTGCGCCCCTCCTTCGTGCTGGGAGGCCGCGGCATGGAAGTCATTTACGATGAAGAAAACCTGAAACGCTACGGCGTGGAGGCCATCCAGGTCAGCCCGGAATATCCCATGCTGATTGACCGCTTTCTGGACAATGCCATTGAAGCGGAAGTAGATGCGCTGGCCGACGGCACGGATACTTTTGTAGCCACGGTCATGGAACACATTGAGCTGGCCGGCATCCATTCCGGAGACTCCGCCTGCGCCATCCCCCCCGTGACAATCGCACCCAAGCACATCCGCACCATTGAGGAACATGCCGCCAAAATTGCCCAGGACTTTCAGGTAAAGGGTATTCTGAACGTGCAGTTCGCCATCTGCAACGATGAGGTTTACATCATTGAAGCCAATCCCCGCGCTTCCCGCACGGTGCCTATCGTCTCCAAAGTAACGGGAATCTCCCTGGCGCGCTACGCCACGGAAATCATGCTGGGCAGGAAACTCAAGGAGCTGGGCCTGAAGCCGCGCGCCTGCCGTTTCATCGGCGTAAAGGAAGCCGTCTTCCCCTTCAACATGTTCCCGGAAGTGGACCCCGTACTGGGACCGGAAATGCGCGCCACGGGCGAAGTCATGGGCATTGCGGATAACTTCGGCATGGCCTACTACAAGGCCCAGGAAGCTGCGGGCTGCATTCTGCCCACCGCCGGCAAGGTGCTCATCACGGTTTCCGACCGGGACAAAAAGTTCATCGAACCCATCGCCCGGGATCTGATTTCCCTGGGCTTTACGATTGTCTCCACTGGGGGCACTGCAGAATACCTGCGCGGCCAGGGTGTGGAAACGGAAGTGGTCAACAAGCTGCATGAAGGCCGCCCGAACCTGGGCGACATGATCACCAACAAGCAGATTGACCTGATTATCAACACTCCGGTGGACCGCACCAGTATGATTGACGACTCCTTCATCCGCATGCAGTCCATCCAGAAAAAAATTCCGTACATGACTACCATCGCAGCCGCCAGGGCTACTGTGGAGGGCATCCGCTCCGCCCAGCACGTGAAGGTATCACCCCGTTCCCTCCAGGAATACCATTCCTGAACGGGAAACTCTCCGGCTGTTTAAACAAAACCCCGCGTGCCTGAGGCGCATGCGGGGTTTTGTTCATCATCCGGCAGGCGAGAGGATTTGAATCTCAAAAAATCGACTGTCCGCAGATCATCTCCTTGCCGTACTACTTAAGAATCAAGCACTTGCTATCTCCACACAAATCAGTGTGGCATTATCCTGGTTGGGATCCCCGTCACGGCTGATGCCGTCCAGTACGGAACGCACCAGTTCCTCCGCAGAAAGCATGGACAAATACCGCATCCCTGCCGGTCCCAGGGAATTCAGATAGGGCTCTACCCCGTCACTGGCCACCAGAAGACGGTCTCCGGGAACCAGAGGGAAGCATTCCTCCCGCAAATCCATCAAAAGAATTTCCTTCCCCATCAGGGCAGAGGTCAAAAAATGCCGGGCAGGATGGTTCAAAGCCTCATCCCGGCTGATAACCCCTTCATCCGCCATCCGGTCCAATTCCTCGGAATACTGATGCAATTCATTAAGCAGAAACATTTTTTCATTCCGGATAAGTAGAAGGGGGGAATCTCCCACGCTGACCCAGCACACCCCTTCCCTCCCTATCCAGGCCGCTACCAGCGTCGTTCCCATTTCGTCATCCTTTCCTCCTCTTTTCCGGACAGCGAGTACTTGTTCATTCGCAGCGGCCACTGCGGCTTTCATTCGCTCTCCGGGAGAGAGATATTCCCGTTCAAATGCCTTGGAAAATCCTTCCACGGCAGCACGGCTGGCCAGTTCTCCGCCGGTATATCCTCCCATCCCGTCTGCCAGCACTAGCAGAAAGGCATCCTCTCCAACCAGAATGGAAAAGGTATCCTGCTGGTTGTCGCGGGCGCCCAGAATCTGGTCTCCATGCAATCCGGAAACCAGAAAAGGCCCTTGGCAAAAAGACTGCTGTATCATGGTAATACAACACTATACCACGGCAGGACTGCCGTAATAAAGCAAGAATAACGAAAGAAAAAAAGCCATGCCTGAAGCCTCGGAATGCTTTTCCAGAGAAACGGGTACTTTACATGTCGCCCAAAGACCTGGACTACTCCCGGCTCCATGACCTTTTCTCCCGCTATGCGGCAGGGGAAGAATTTTCCCCTCTCAACAAGGAATGGGCTCTTGACGTCCACAGAACGGTTATATTACCACCATCGTTGTCGTTCCGGCAATCATTGCCGTCCTTGCCGTCATCATCTTCAGTTCCTGAACTGAAAGAGGCATTTCCTTTTCCGGATGCCATGCATGAGCACCGCATCTTCAGCACTTCCCCAGATACACCACAGTTTCATTTGGAACCGTAACGCGCCCCTCCGTTTCAAACCGGTCAAACAGTCTCTCAAGGGCGGCCAGCCAGGAGGAGCGCTCTTCCCCGCCCTCCGTCAAGGCATAGGAGGTGGACATCATGCGGCGGAGATACTGCTCCCGCGTGTAGGACAAATCATTTGGAAAGCGGAATACCTGGAAACGGTGGTTGAAAAACGCTCCAATGCTGTCCGTCAACTTCTCCAGCCCTCCGCTGAATCCATAAAAGCACGGACAGTAAAGACGGTGGATATTTCCTTCCTCCCGGACAATGGGACTGTCTTCTACCCTGGAGTTCCAAATCAGGGCGACCTTGCCTCCTCCGGACAGAAGGCGGCGGCACTCCCTCTTGAACGCGGCGGCGTCAAACCAGTGGAATGACTGCGCCGCCGTCACCAGATCTACTGAAGATCCGGGAAGCCCGGTCCGCTCCGCCGTTCCCGCTACGGAATGAAAACGGGGAAAAGAGGACAGCCGCCTCTCCGCCTCCCTCCGCATGTCATCATTGGGCTCCACGCCATACACGGTCCAGCCGCGCTCCAGCATGGCGCGGGAAAGAATGCCCGTTCCGGAGCCTATATCCGCCAGACGGGGATTCTCCCGGCGGCTCTCCTGCGTCAGAAGCCCAACAACGGAGGCGGGATAATCGGGCCTGCCCTGAGCATAAGCCCGGGCTTTTCCAGTAAATCGATCAGTATTATTCATTAGTTTTCAGGGTATGGTTTACTCCTTTTCTCCCGCTGTTCCAGCCTCAATGCCGTACCCGGCTCAAGAAAAGCCGCCATGCTGCGGGATCCCGGGAAAAAACTGATTTGCCCGGTGACCGTCATGCAGAAAGGCATGCGGGAAAAATTGCGTTCCTTGCCCCTTCCCCGGCAACATGGGCGGAGCAGTCCCTACAGATGGCTTTACAAGTCTTTCATGAACTCTTAGTATCCGGCTCAGGCCCGCCTTTCCCGGATTGTGTCCTGACTACCGGAAAAAGGAACATCTGCGGGTTCCATTTTTCAGACTGCTCCGCCCATGTTCGGATATTACAGACTCGCCTCCTCCGTCCCCCAGCTTCGCGTGGCTGAAGTGGACTACAATGTCGACCAACTTACGGAGGAATTCCGGAAAGCCGCAGAACAGCAGGCGGCAGCCGTCGTTTTCCCGGAACTGTGCATTACGGGCTATTCCTGCGGAGACCTTTTCTTCCAGCCGAACCTGAGGAAAGCAGCCCTGAACGGCCTGCTCCGCTTTACGGAAGCCACGGAAGGCTCCGGCACGATTGCCGTGGTGGGCCTGCCCTTCCTTCATGAAGACGCTCTGTATAATACGGCGGCGGTAGTGCAGTCCGGCCGCATTCTGGCTCTGGTGCCCAAAACCGTGCTCCCCAACTACCGGGAATTCTATGAAAAACGTCAATTCACCTCCGGCAGGGAATTGGGTACAGGGGTGAAGGAAGTCACAGTCAATGGGATGCATATCCCGTTCGGGACGGAAATCGTTTTTCATGAAGAATCTTCCCCCTTCAGTTTTGGCGTGGAAATATGCGAAGACCTGTGGAGCGTCATTCCCCCCAGTTCCCAACTGGCTCTTCTGGGAGCCAGAGCCATTCTCAACCCTTCCGCAGGAACGGAACTCACCGGCAAGGCCGCATACAGGAGGGAACTGGTCAGACAGCAGAGCGGCAGATGCCTCTGTGCCTATGTCCTTTCCTCCGCAGGTGTGCATGAATCCACCACGGACACCGTATTCGGCGGCCATTCCCTCATTGCGGACAACGGCAGGCCAGCAGCGGAGGGGGAACGGTTCTGCAGGGAAAGCACCCTCATCTTTGCGGACGTGGATTTTGAACGGCTGGAGGCGGCGCGCCTTTCCGAAAGTTCCTTCAATGACAGCAAATCCCTTTTCCCTGCCGGGAATGCCCTGCATCTGGCCCTGCCGGAACAGGTTCCCGGAGCGCCCGGCCTGGAATACGCTTTCAACCCGGCACGGCCCTTTCTGCCTTCTCCGTCCCGCCGCCGGGAACGGTGTGAGGAAATCATCTCCATCCAGACGGCAGGTCTGGCCAAAAGAATGGAACATACCTGCGCGCAACGGCTCGTCATCGGCATCTCCGGCGGGCTGGACTCCACGCTGGCTCTGCTCATCTGCTCCCGCGCCTGCCGGGCGCTGAAGCGGCCGGCCTCGGACATTCTGGCCGTAACGATGCCCGGCTTCGGCACCACGGACAGAACGCATGACAATGCCGTGACCATGTGCCGCCTTCTGGGCGTGGAACTCCGGGAAATCCCCATCTCGGAATGCTGTCTCCGGCACTTTGCCGACATTGGGCACGACCCTGCCGAACGAACCACCACTTATGAAAACGTCCAGGCCCGCGAACGCACGCAAATTCTGATGGATTTGGCCAATAAAACCGGGGGGCTGGTCGTGGGAACAGGGGACTTGTCGGAAATTGCCCTGGGATGGAGCACCTACAATGGGGACCACATGTCCATGTACGCGGTCAACTGCTCCATTCCGAAGACGCTGATACGCTGCCTCATTGAACACATCGCGGAAGAATCATCCCCGGAACTGGCGGCCACCCTCGCGGACATCAACAACACTCCCGTCAGCCCGGAACTCCTGCCGCCGTCGAACGACGGCACCATTGAGCAGAAAACGGAAGATGTGCTTGGGCCTTATGACCTGCACGACTTTTTCCTCTTCCACTTCATCAAATACGGTGCGGAACCGGATAAAATCCTGTACCTGGCGGAACATGCCTTCCGCGGCGAATTTCAGCCGGACTTCATCCGCCGCTGCCTCGGCATCTTCATCCGCCGTTTCTTCCGCCAGCAATTCAAGCGCAGCTGCATGCCGGACGGCCCCAAGGTGGGCACCATTTCCCTTTCCCCGCGCGGGGACTGGCGCATGCCTTCCGACGCCTGCGGAACCGTGTGGGAAAAAGCCATCTCCCACTACTGAGACCTCCTATCCGGAAAGCCGAGGGGAACGGCTTTTCCCGGACCCCGGTAAGGGAGCCAAAGACCACATCAATGCCCGGGGGCCAGCTTCAGCCCGATAATGCCTATCAGCAGGAAGGATGCCGCCAGCATGCGCCAGATATTGGAAGAATCCCCGAACCACAGAATACCAGCCAGGAATGTACCCAGCGCGCCAATGCCGGTCCACACCGCATAAGCGGTGCCGATAGGGATGCTCCGCTGGGCAAGCCACAAAAGAAAACCGCTCAAAACCATGCTGAAAACGGAGCAGGCGATGCAGGCGGCGAATTTGCCGGGCCCTGTGCCGGGCGCCTGAGAAAGTTTGAAACCCAGAGGCCACCCGATCTCGCAGAGGCCGGCCAACACCAGATAAATCCAGGACATATATTGAAACGGGGAATCACCTTCCGCTCGCCGGCCTTCCCAAACGGAAAAAGCTCCAAGGGCAACGGATTCCTTGGAGAATATCCGCCCGGCGCTTCCGATCAAGGCAATAATTTTTTATGACCCCGTATGAAAGGGGGCGCACACTATTTCACCGGCTTTGGGAAAATGGTTCTTTCAAGCATGGGAGCCCTACAGAACATAGTTACCATGTGCCATATACCTGTTCTTTTTAATTAAAAAACGGTCTTATTTCAAGCCTTCTTGAATATCCTTGAGACGGGAACCGCAGCCCTGTGATACTGGTTCCGTTATGGCTATTCATTATTCACTTGCCGCCATCATTCTGACCGGGAGCATGGCTTCCACGGGAATCGCGGCTACTACATGGACAAGTGCCACCCCCGACCTCACCCCCACATCCCAGTACCTGTGCACCGGATGGTCTTTCTGCCTGGGAGAAGCAGGGGCAAGGCTTGTCACGAGCAGCATGCCGCATTCCCAGCCAATGGATGCAGAAGTGCGTCTAACATCCATTGATTTCAATTTGAGAGAGGCAAGAAAAAACGGGACAGGCCTGCTCATCGTGCAGTATTCGGGCGGTATCCAAACCATTATCGGCAAATCGGACAATACCATTGCTACTGGAAACTATGCTTCCGGAACATGGACTTTTACCAACGGGCCGATTTTAAATACAGGCACTACTTATTATGCCATGTTTACTGAAACGGATCTGTCCGCCATCAGCATAGGCGACAGCTGGGACAATGATTTCTTCTCCATCAACGGTTCCCGGCGTATCGACAATTCCAGGGATAACGCAGCCGGAACGGGGCCGTCTGTCAACCAGCTCGCTTTAGTCGGCTCCAATTGGCAAAAGGACTTTATCGCCCGTAACGATAACATGGTGCCCACAGGTCTTCAAATCCATACGACGGCCATACCGGAACCGGCAAGCGCATTGCTGCTTGCATTTGGCATGGCGCTTCTGCCCTTCAGGAGCCGCAGATCTTCCGTACTTTAATCAACAACTTCCATTTCCCATGAATCTGCACCTATCATCCCTGGCAGCGTTGTTCCTGGCATCATACCTTCCGGCGCAGGCCACCGTACCGGACCATTCCCCTTCCACAGCGTTCATCCGGAGCGGCCTCCCGATCGTTGATCTGGATCAATGGACAGAAGCCCAGGTAGTCGTCGACAAGGAAAAAGGAAAATACATGGGACATCCAACGACGCTATTGCTGAAAGACGGAAAAACCATTCTGTGCGTTTATCCTAAAGGGCACGGCTCCGGGGAAATCATCCTGAAAAAATCCACGGACGGAGGCAAAACATGGAGCGAAAGGCTGCCGGTTCCAGAATCATGGAAAACCAGCAGGGAAGTACCCACACTATATGAAACGGAAGACTCCCGGGGCAAGCGTCGCATTCTGATTTTCAGCGGCATTCAGGGAGGAAACAGAAACACAGCCCCCAGGAACCGGATGGCGGTCAGTGAAGACAACGGGACAACATGGTCCGAACTGACCCCCATTCCCAACCAGGCCGGAGGCATTGTTGTCATGAGCGACCTGATTCCTCTAAAAACGGGAAAAGGGCATTATATGGCCTCCTACCATGCCAATGCCCGGGGCAAAGACGAACATGGAGAGTTTCACACCATTGAACAATATGTCACCTTTACGGAAGACGGAGGACTGACCTGGACCTCCCCCCGGGTCATTTTCCCGGGGACAAGGGACATGCACCTGTGTGAGGGAGGTTTTGTCCGCAGCCCGGACGGAAAAACAATCGCGCTGCTGTTACGGGAAAACAGCAGGCACCATAACTCCCAGATCATGTTTTCCGAAGATGAAGGCAAAACATGGACTCCCCCCAAAGAACTGCCGGCAGCCCTGTGCGGAGACCGCCACCAGATTCTTCCCCTGCCTGACGGAAGACTGCTGGTTCAATTCAGGGATGCTCCCCCGACCAGGAAGAAAGGGCAGGCCGCCAGCCCGACGGAAGGGGACTGGGTGGGATGGATAGGCCGGTGGGAAGACCTGAAAAATGGCACGGAAGGCTCATATAAAATCCGTTTTAAGGACAACCGCAACGGATGGGACTGCGCCTACCCGGCTGCCGAACTATTGCCGGACCATACCCTGGTATGCACTACCTACGGACACTTTGACAAAGGGGAATTGCCATACATCCTCTCCGTCAGATTCAAAATCAGCGACACGGACAGCATGGTCAGGCAATACGCGGGGAACAAGCACCCCAAAATCAAAAATGACACAGGAGCGGGAGAAACCGTTTTTGACCCCAATGATCCGGACTCCGTTAATCGCCTTCTGAAACGTTCCCGGAAATAATTACCTCCCCGCCCCGGAAAATACGAAACGGGAAAAACACAACCGGCAGAACCGCTTGCCACCAAACACGACCAGAAAGTATGATTCCCCCATGAATAATACATGCCCCGGGGAAACGGCCCAGTCAAGAACCGTTGCCAAATTAAAGCACCGCCTCCAGTCCGGGCAATTTACAAACGTCATGCCCGGGGAACGGGAACTAAGCAAAGCGCTCGCCGCCGGAAGGGGAACCATCCGGAAAGCCCTCGCGCAGCTGCAGGAAGAAGGCTTCCTGGCGGCTCCGGATAAAAACAGGGCCAGAAAAATCATCAGGACTTCTACAAGCCCTGTGCAGTCTCTGCCCCTGCTGGAAAAACGTGTTTGCTTCCTCTCCTCCGTTCCTATCCGGGACATCCCCCAAAGCATTTGGGTGGAACTCTATCAACTGGAAAAGGCGCTGAGAGAAGAAGGTATTGCTCTTCAACTGGTTGAAGCTGCGTGGGAAGAAAAAAACAATCCTGGCACGCGGCTGGAAAAACTGGAAACAGAATATCCAGGCTGCTGCTGGATACTCTACCGCGCCACGGAAGAAATACAGCTGTGGTTTAAGCGGAAAGGCCTCCCCTGCCTGGTCCGGGGAGTTTCCTACCCTTCCTCCAATCTGCCGTATCTGGATACGCATTGGGAAGTGCTGGCCAGCCACGCGGCAGGCTACCTGTACCAGAAAGGGCACCGTCGGATCGCGCTCTGCATCCCGGATTCCAAGCTGAGAGGCAATAAACTCATGGAACAGGGGTTCCTCTCCTTCCAGGGGGAACATTGGACCCCCTGTGTCATCCGCATGCCGTCGGATGCCATCAGGGCAGCCCAGGAACTCAACCGGATTTATCTGGAGAATACGGGTATCACCGCCTTAATTTCCACCCGAAGCAGAATGCTGATATCCATCATCTCCTGGGCGGCCGCCATGGCTAAAAACATCCCGGGGGAAATAAGTCTGCTCAGCCTGGTTCATGAACCTTACCTGAACCATGTCACTCCCCCCATTACTTCCTACCGCGCCCCTGCAGAAAAAACAACGCGCAGGCTTATCCGGATGATTGAAGCCTTACTGGCACATCGCCGTATTTCCAACAGCCTCATCCTCCCGGAGTTATACCCCGGTCACTCCATCAGTACGCCCTCCTGCCCTTGAGTCCATCAAGCAACAAGGCCTGACCTTCCTTCTTCCATAACGCTCCGCTACGGAAGAAAGCATTCAATCTCCCCCTCCCGGAGCCCCCTCCGGAAGGGAAAAACGTATTGCCCGGCTTTCCTCTATTTGAGAACAGGAGCTTTTTTGCCGGGAGCCAGCCCCGCATCCTTCCCGTCCGTCAGCCATTCAATGGTAATGGGGACAAACTTCAGCTTTTTAATATGCTCCTGGTTCTCCTCATAAAGCACCCCGACGACGCCGGGTTCCACCATGGCGAGGCTGGAATAGGCAAAACCTCCCTCGCCCAGCAGTTTCTTCACCGGCCAGGTTTTGCCGTTGTCATAGCTCATAGCCACCTGTCCCTTAATGCGCCGTCCCGCGCTGGGCCCGGAAAACAGAATGCGGCTTTTGCCGCCGTAGGCGGGCTGGTCGCTCAGGGAATACGTCATCAGGGAATTCTGGGTGCTGTCGCAGAACAGCTCCGGAGCGTCCTCCACCTGTCCCCAGGTCTCCCCGCCATCCCGGGACCACGCAATGCGGCGGCAATTGCCTGCGCCCCAATGGCGCGCAACCATCACCACGCCGCCGTTATCCGTTTCCGCAATGGACGTCTCGTTCACCATGCCCTTCATATTGGCAGTCGGCTGGCCCAGCTTCCAGCTCTTGCCGCCGTCGTCGCTGTAAATGCAGGAAATCACCCATTTGCCGAACGGCCCTTCATTCATCGGAATCACCAGGCGGCCCTTGTGGGCGCCGCTCTTCAGCTGGGTTCCCGCATTCGGGCCGGACGCCATAATATCCACTCCGGAAGGACGCTTGGTCGTCTTCGTAATCTCCTGCGGCTTCGTCCAGGAAGAACCTCCGTTCCTGCTCTGAATCATGAAATTGCGGATGCACTTTTCATCATCCCATCCGTCCGGGATATTGGGCTGCCGCTCCTTGACGCCGGCAGGGTAACGCTGGAACACGACAGTCACGGTTTTGGTTCTGGCGTCATAAACAGGGCACGGATTATTAAATGTGGCGCCATGGGCCTTGGCAATCGCCCGGGGACGGGACCAGGTCTTCCCGCCATTCTTGCTGACGCTCATGATAATATCGTTCTCCCCCTGGTCGGTATTCTTGTACCGTCCTTCGGCGAATGCCAGGAGCTGGCTCTTGCCGATACTGAGCAGGGCGGGAATGCGGATGGACGCATAGGGATTGCCCTCCCCAGCGCTGAATACGGTCACAGCCCTGTCCGTAGGGAAACCGGTTTTCTCTTCCTGCCCGAACGCCGGCAATGCCACGGCGCATACGGCACTCATCAAACACTTGAATACGGAGTTCATCATCCTCTCCATCTTATTCCATTTTCCCCTTCCGCACAACAACCATGTCATGCATGTGCGTCAAGACCAGAGAAAAAGGAACATAAAGAGAAACACGCGGCAGGAACGCAATACTGCCGCCGGGAAGCCCGGAAGGCTTCGGTTCAAAACTCAAGAGGGGAACAAGGAACGCGCCCATCCGGATACGGCGCCCCAGAAAAGCGCCCGCCGGAACACGGGAAATATCCGGAAACGTGAAACCGGCCGAAAAAAACTGCCGCAACGCCAAAACCATTCCACAAATCAACCGCCCGGCCTTTTTCCTGACGGACTGCCTGCCTATTTACTCATCAAGAGAAAAATGGTGAAAGAAGAAGAAAACGGAACCTGTATCTTGTAACATCACGGAACCACCTGCTTCCCGTACTGTCATGAACCGAATCCTTCCATTATTATCCCTGCCCCTGCTGTCGCTCGCAGCGGCCTTTGCCGCCAACACGCCGGAACACATCGGCAACGACCTCAAACTGTTCAAAGACTCCTCCTGCACCTCCCTGAAGCCGGATGTCAAAGACACCTCCGCCTTCCAGTCTGACGCGATGAAGGAACTCGCGGCCAAAATCCTGAAGGGCCATTACAAGCCGGACTACCTGTATGCCGAATACCGGGCCCTCCCCTCACCGCGCCAGACGGGGAAAAATCTCAGAATCGGCGACGGATTCAGCAAATACGACAACATGACGGGCGTCTATCTGGAAAAGGGGAAGCATATCGTCCTGGTCGGCAAGACGGAGGGGCAGGAAATCAGACTCCTGCTGCCGAACCTGATGCGCAAGCCGGCCGAAGGAGTGCAACCCACAAAAGACCCCAACGGCTGGGGATTGCACAAAAAGCAGATTCCGCTCAAGAAAGGAATCAACATCATTGACGTGGAAATGCCCGCCAACGCCTATATCAGCTACTTCACCGAAGACGCCGGCAAGGCGCCGAAAATCCCCGTCCACTTCGTAACCGGCAAAGCTAACGGCTACTTTGACACCACCCGGGGCGACACCAACAAGGACTGGGTCCGCCTGCTTGACCAGGCCGTCTCTCCGATCATGGATGCCCGGGGAAAATACATCCAGGTTGCCTACCCCGTAGAATTCCTGAAAAAATTCACCAAAGACCGCGGAACCGAACTCATCAACGCCTACGACAAGCTCATCGGCATCCAATACCAGCTGATGGGCCTGGATAAATACGGCAAAATCCCGGAAAACCGCGTCCTGGCCCGCGTGAACTTCAACTACTACATGTTCCGCGACGGAGACGGAGTCGCCTATCTGGGAGACAACGGTACGATGCGTATGGTGGCCGATCCTGAAAACGTTCTCAAAGGCGACGCCTGCTGGGGATTCTCCCACGAAGTCGGACATGTCATGCAAATGCGCCCGATGACCTGGGGCGGCATGACGGAAGTCAGCAACAACATCTTCTCCCTGCAGGCCGCCGCCAAAACAGGCAACGAAAGCCGCCTGAAACGCCAGGGCAGCTATGACAAGGCGCGCAAGGAAATCATTGAAGGAAAAATCGCCTACCTGCAATCCAAGGACGTCTTCAACAAGCTGGTTCCCCTGTGGCAGCTCCACCTTTACTTTACCAAAAACGGACACCCCGACTTCTACCCTGACGTCATGGAGTACCTGCGCAACAACGCGGGAACATACGAAGGAAACGACACCGTCAAATACCAGTTCGAATTCGTCAAGGCATGCTGTGACGTCACAAAAACCGACCTGACGGACTTCTTTGAGAAATGGGGATTCTTTAAGCCCGGAAAATTCCATATCGGCGACTATGCGCAGTACGACTTTAACGTCACCCCCGAAATGGCAGAGGAAACGAAAAAGTGGATTGCCGGCAAAAGTTACCCGAAACCTGAAACCGACATCACCGAACTAAACGAGTAACGTGATTCGGCAATCCCAATAATTCCTTCAAGCATCAAATATGCTGCGAACGGGTAAGAAAAACAGGAAGCCCAAGTTCAGTTCTTTTGAAAGTATTTTTGATGATGAAAGATTATTAAGAGGTCAAACTCCCTCACCAAAGGATGGAATCATTGCTGATTCCATCCTTTTTCATTTTTACGCCTATACTCTATCCCTTTCCATATAAAAAGCACGGCGAATGACATAATATCCACCACCAGATCAAACACAGGCCCCAATCGACAATTCCACCCCCATTGAGTCTCAACATATACAGATAAGCTTCCATATGGAGGAGACGCTTTAGAGAATGTTTAAAAACAATTTTCATTCTTCCGGAAAAATTTTTTCTCCATTAGGAAATATATCAACAGGAAAATCCCCAATTCCAATTCAAGCCCGTGAAAGGCAAAAATATTTTTTGCAGTAATTTCTCCAGATTCCGGTTCAATCGGCTTTGTACGAAGCTGTTTTCAAAAAAGCATCTCTCACCCTGGGTTCATTACCTGAAATCGAGCCCATGTAAAGGATAACAGGGCAATTAATTCTAAAATGATTTCTACGGAAATTATTTTGGAAACAAGGTAATTGGCAAGGGAATCAGTCTGTAAATCCTCACAAATGATTTTGGAGATATTCAAAATAAAATATACCGTCGTCACCCAATAGCATTTGAAGAAATACTGATGCCATCAATGGTTCTGTACATTGGACGGATAGAGTCTTTGGAAATGCTGAAAAAGCAGAAAACAAAATTCAAAGATATATTAAAATGAGCTAGTTATAAATATTTTGGTCTTGCTCTATGGATATAAAATATATGGAGGATGCTGAAATGTATACCGCAGTATACCTGGAATTTATTGCTGAGGAAATAGTCTTAAAATTTATAAATAATTACAAATTAGTATATTATGATAAAAAGATAGTCTTGTTCAATGGAAGAGAAGGGATATGGAAAGGTTTCACCAGTATACCTTCGTTTGATATTTTGAAAGCATTTCCAAGGTCAATGGATTTTGTACGAAGGTATTTTCAAAAAATAATTTGGAGCAATTAATCCTGAAATGATTTCTATGGAAATCTTCTAGGATATTAAGGGAAATGCCGATGGAGATTACTGAGAAGTTTCCAGAGGGATTGGGTATAAGAACAGCCAGCTATGGACAATGATTCAAAAGAAGAGAATTCTGATTAGAGCAGATTTTTGTGCTACATTCCCAATGCAGATGATCCTTATGAGTTTGGGTAATACATGGATGATTGGCACGATTATAATTGGAAGAAAGAAGAGCTGGAAATAGCCCGTAGAAAGAAAGAGGGAATTTGGGAGAAATGGATTGAGATAAATAAGTATTGTAGTTTCTGAATTATGTTCTAAACTATGAAAAATTATATCAAATTTTATATATGGGTAATACTCTAGTAATAGTGGGAAATGGATTTGATCTGTGGCATGGCTTGCCAACTTCCTATGCGGATTTCAAAATATTTTTAGAAAATAATGGCAACCATAAAAATTTTTTGGGAGATATTTCTGAATATATAGATGAATCGGCGCTATGGTCAGATTTTGAACATGCTCTTGGAGAAATTGATGATGCAGTAGTTTTAGGTGATTCTGATTTCGGAGGAGGTGGAGATTATAACATAATAAGAGAGCGATTGTCATTTCATACTCAAATATCCGAGAAATTACGTCTTTGGTTGTCATCAGTAGTAATAGAATCATCTAAAGAACTTGATCATTACGAATTACTGGCCCCCCATTTCAAGTACTTAAATTTCAATTATACTTCTACACTAGAAAAATTGTACAGGATAGAATCAAGTAATATTTTTTATATACATGGTTCATTACAATGTTCCACAGAAAAGCTTATATGTGGACATAATACATCTTGCCCTTATGGTAGTTATTTCAATATTCCAACTGGAAAATCTGGTCTTCTGGTAGCAGAAAGCCCTGAAAATGCATTAATAGAATACTATGAATACACTCGTAAAGATTCAGAAATAATTATTTCCAATAATCAAAAATACTTTGAAGAATTAAATGACGTTTCAGAGATATTCATACTAGGACATTCAATGGGAGATGTGGATAAAGAATATTTCAGGGAAATAGCATGCCATGTTCAACAAAACTCCATGTGGAATATAAGCTATCATAGAGAAAAAGATAAGGATAACATCAAAAAAACTATGCAGCATATTGAAGAAGAATGTGGGATTTCCCCTCAGATAGAATATATTACTTTAGATAGTTATGCTTTTGAAAAAATATTATGTAATAAAGAGATTATATGGAAGAAATGAGGAAATAGAGAAGAGATTAGGTGAAACGTTGAAAGACAATCTGTCGGAAGATGTAGTATTGCAATGGCTACACAAGTTTGATAAACTCAAGTCATGGATGTCTTTTCTCCAGAGAAGCGAAGCCAAGTAATGTCCCGGATCAGAAGCAAGGACACCAAGCCTGAGAAAATTATCCGTTCAATTCTCCACAAACTGGGTTTTAGGTTCCGTATTAATCGAAAGGATTTGCCAGGAAAACCTGACATCGTTTTACCCAAATACAAGACAGTCATTTTCGTACATGGCTGTTTCTGGCATCAGCATGAAGGATGCAGAATTGCCTCGAACCCTAAAAGCAACATAGATTTTTGGAATAAAAAATTCTCTAATAATATAGAAAGGGATAAGAAGAATCAAAAAGCACTTAAAAAAATGGGCTACAGGGTCTTTGTTATATGGGAATGTGAAGTCAAATTTTTTCTAAAAAACTCTGATGAATTAAGAAAAATGCTATTGTCAGATATAAATTATATTTTCTCATTAAAACAAAATCACAATGATTTATAGAGCTATAATTTTTTCACGAATGCATTGCAATCTTTTACTGTAAAAAAGAATATCTTTTCTAATCTCTTTACATTTGTTGGCATCAAAGACCACTGGTGAAGGATTAGTATATTCAGATCTTAATCTTTCTGGAGTCCCCGGGATATGTTCCGCTTTTACATGAGCAAGCAAATTACGATTATTTGTAATTCTGTCGTGATAAATATTTCCTAGCCTAAATTCTTTCAGGGAATGTTCTTTTAAAATATTATCAAGTAAATGAACTTTTTTTGAAGTATCAAAAATTCTATTACATAAAATTTCGTTCCACTTTTTCTGAATCCAGTTTTCTTTCAAAGGCTGACATACATGACATTGTTTTTTGTAACTTTTTATAGACTTTTTTAAAATATCTATCATTATTCCATGCCATTTTTTTAGATCTTCTTCATCCAAATTATCAAAGTAATCATATAATATGGACAATATAGAATGCTCTAGAGAACTCACTTCCGACATAACTAACCCTCTTAAATTAGATAAGGTCTGTGTTCTTTCTACAGTCAAATCTATAAGCTTTATAACTTTATCCAATAATTTTCTTGAATCACTTCCCACTAAATAGGTAATTCTATCTTCAAGAAAATCCTTTGCACATTTTTCGAAATCTTGTTGCTGCGAATAAAACAATACTTCAGCAAGAGAATTTTTTCTTACCTTTTTAATAAAAGAATCTCCATGCTGTTCATTTCCATCATCAGATAAATTATAATCAGAAATTATTAAATCATAATGATAATCTGATAATTTTGTAATAGCATCTTCCATATCATCGCATAACACAAGATTAGGAGAAAAACAAAGATCTATTAAATGTGATTTAATTTTCTCTGGAACTTGACCTCTATATTTTTGATGATAGCTATCAATATCATCATCAAGCCATAAAATATTATATTTTATACTCATTGTTTATCGTGTAAATTTTATAATAAATTCCGCTCCTTTAATATATTGTTCATTGAGGATAATATCTGCTCCCATTTCATGTAAAATGGACCTGACATGGAAAAGACCTATTCCCGACCCATCAGGAGTTGTCGAAAAACGATAATCAAAGATTCTATTTACTATTTTCTCGGGAATTCCGTATCCATCATCTAAAATATGTAAATTGATAACGGTATCTGTTTTCTTTGTCCAAAAGATATTAATATTTTTTGCGCCTGCTTTCTGAGAGTTATCAAGTAAATTATCTATCACAATTATAATTTTAATTGGATCAAATTTAAAGTTAAAATCCGAAGAAAAGTCTTTATAGTGAATTTTGCAAGATTTCTCGTCGGAATTTCTACGCCATAAATTAGGCTTTACATTTGAAATATATTCTTTTATAAACTCTAATATATTTTTTTTGATTTTCAAAGATTTTGTGTTGAATTTTGCTTTTGCCACAATCTGCGAAAGAGTTTGGATTTTTTTATTTTCAAAAATAATTGGATTTATAAAATCATCAATTAGATATTTAAATTCAGGATGAGAAAATAAAGCAGCCGACAAACTATCTGCTGCATTTGCAATAATATCTGAATTTCGTTTTATATGATGCTGAAGACTTATGATGACTTCTTTATCAGAGTCTACATCATTACGTAAAAATAGGTTTTCCGTTGTCGTCTGATCTAATTGTTTCTTTAGCTTACGCGTTTCTTGCTTGGCACTACAAGCCTCCTTTTCAGCAGAATCTTTAGCTCCAATTAAATCGGAAAACCTTGATTGAAGAATCTTAATCTCTTTTACTAAATGCTCATTTTTACTAGCGATACCTATAGCATGGACTTTTTCAATCAACTTTGACGCACTACCTGCCGATTTTGAATTAATTATATCAATAATGTCATTATTAAATTCTATATCAATAATGTTACTTGATTGCAAAGTATTTGTTAAAATTTTAATAAACTTAGGTTTTCCCTCTTCATCATTGAGTATATTATAAGAATCTTCATTGATTCCCCAATTAGTTACATCGACAACATATTTTTCTAATCTTCGCAAGGTATTAAGAAGAAGACTATCACCATATGTAGCTGTCCCTACTAGTTCATAGTAGGTATCATTTTTATTAAGTCCACCATTACGACTAGTAACCTCCATCAAATTCTCATTAGGCCCTTGAATATCAATTTGCCCAATAAGATTCCTCAAACCAATATAGCGATTAAATCCTTGAACTGCACGGTTGTCGATTCTCATGGAATCATCACCTCGTTCTCCATAAGGATAAATGCGAAATCCATTTTTATAGACAAAAATATTACCATATTCAACTGTCCTAACTCCGACGAGCTTTTTAAAAATCAATTTTGCTGAGAAGTTTAAAAAGTAAAGAGTAATAGAAACATTTTTTAAAAGATTATATGGATTTTTTTCAACTATTTTGTATATGGAAGTCCCTCTGTCATTTAGGATAGTTGTTAGTGTTTCGCCATCAGAGGAAATTTCGGATCTTATTTTAACTGTTTTTATATCCAGTTTTTCAAAAACAAAATTATTAATTGGACCATTAACTATTCTACTATCTGTTAAATACGAATTATCTTTTTGTCCTTTCTTATACTCTTGCAGATCATTATCTAATTCATCAGAGACAGAAAGTATTATTTTAAAATTAACATCATTATTAGATTTATTCAAATCTGGTCTGATTAATTTAGCTAACCTCTGCTTCAATGTTATAAATGTATTTCTAGACCACGAGGAAATATCAATACCTGTTATACGTAAACTAGTTCCACATTCAAAAGGATGGTCTTCTCTTTCTCCTATGAATCTCTTTACTGGTATAGTAATAAATTCAGATTTTAAATTTTTATCAAATTCTTTCCAATCTACATGAAGTTTTTCGACTATTGCATTATTTTCATTTTTTATCGTTGTTAGCTCTAAATATCGTCCTAATTTATCACAAGAAAATCTTCCAACACCATGTGCGCCAGCAAAATGTCTAAACGTTTCAAGTTTACTTCTGTAATCTATTTCACTCTCAAGGTCTTCTGTTCCATCCGCCTTCGCTGAATATGCCACGAATAACCATTTTGTTCTAATGTCATAATCATTCATACCCTTTCCATTATCCTGAATAAGAATAGCCGCTTTTTCCGAATCATAGATGTTTTCAAAAGTTATACGTACTTCCGTTGCATGAGCATCAAATGAATTTTTAACCAACTCAAAGATAGCAGTATAGTTATCAGTAATAAGGCCAGCTCCTAATAAATGCTTTAGGCCAGAACTTATTTTAAAAAAATCATTTTTTTCTTTCATCTTAACAACTTTTGTAAAACTTTCCCACATATTTCTCCAAATAAAGGAGGGATAGCATTTCCTATTTGTGAATACCGTGGAACTTGTTTAATACGTTCCTTACCTCCTGTAGTATATTTTCCTTTGAATTCATAAGAATCAGGAAAGCTTTGAATTCGTGCATATTCTCTAACTGTCAAAATTCTAGGCTCGCAATAATGTATATAGTCATCAGGAAGAGTAGTAATCGTGGGACTTTTTTTGTATCCATCCAAAGGAATAATAGTATGTTTCCTAATATTATATTTTTCTCGGAGAGTATGGTTAAGGTTTCTATTTCTTTCGGATGTTTGCAAAATATCAGTAAATTTCGCTACTGTTTCTGGTTTATGCCTAGCAAATCTATGGCTATCTGGTGCACTTAAATCAGATATATCTTGGCGCATTAATTTTTGATATGGAGTCAAATTATTTTTTTTATAAAATGATGTTTGAAACTTTTTTGTATCAGGTAAATCTATTTTACCATTAGAAGACAATAAATCAGATATAGATTCTTCTAATGTTACATTTTCATTTAATCCTTTTGAATTCAAAAAATGTTTTTTGGTATCATGTAATTGCTTAAAGAAAAATGAAGGTGAATATTCTTTATGTTTATCCAAATAGCTTTCGTGAATACCTATAAGAATAAATCTAGTTCTGTTTTGAGGAATACCAAAATCTCCTAAATTTAATAATCTACCCAAAACTTTGTATTCAATTTTGGCAAGTTTTTCCTGAACCATATCAGAATAAGCTTGGCTACGCTTTGTACTGCCATTTTTTTCAAATCCGATAGTAAATCCTTTGACGTTTTCTAAAAAGATAATCTTAGGTTGTAAAATTTTAATGAATTCAATATAGGCTTTAACTAAGCTATTTCGGATATCCGATTCTTGACGTCTGCCAGCCATAGAAAACCCTTGGCACGGTGGGCCTCCTACAACCAAATCAACCGTCCCTTTAAGTTGCTCCAAGCGTTTATAGTAAGTAGACAAAACTTCATTGATATCATGATGTGTTAGTGGTAACCAATCTGGCCATTGGAAATGATGGCACTTTTGAATCAAATTATGTTGTAAAGTCTCAAAAGCATCAGGGCTCTTTTCAATCGCAAAAAGCCCCTTCCAACCTGCCTTATGTAACCCTAGGGATAGGCCTCCACAACCAGCAAAGAGATCAATATAAGTTCCAGTCATGGTGCATAGTCATTTTTCTTCAGCTTACAATTGTTAGCAATATAGTGTCAAGCTGGGCATTTCGAAAGATTCAAATTTTCCCCTTTTCTTCCCCATATCCCTACAAACAAAAACCGCAATATATTGACATACAACATATTGCGGCGGAAAATTGATGGCGGACAGGGAGGGATTCGAACCCTCGGTACCGGTTTGCGGTACACACACTTTCCAGGCGTGCTCATTCGACCACTCTGACACCTGCCCGTTGGAGATTGTGCTAGATAGGAAAGCAGGGATAGAGTAACGGCAGAAGAGAGGTTTGGCAATCTTTTTTTTATCCGGAAGGGATTTTCCCGTTTTCCCCGAGTTTTTTCACGTTTCCGGCAGCTGCTCGAAGAGGATGAAAAGCGCCCCGACAGCGCGAGAAAATCTTCAACGGACATAAACAGCAACGAAGCGTATTTTCAGAAGTTTTGAAAGGAACAGGTTTCCGTGGTTCACAAAAATTATCCATGAGGGCATGGCAGATTTCCTCCCTCCCTGCCCTGTTTTTCCCGCAGAGCAAATAAGAATTTTTCTCTTTCTCCACCTTTACGGCTTCCGGGCAATCGGGCAAGGTTCAGGTAAGAACCTCTATTGATAAACTTGCTTCCGTCCAGACTCAAGAATTGACCAGCAGACGTTTGAGGAATTTCAGGAGCGAGACGGGAAGAGAAGACCGAAGGATTCCAGAAACCCAGGGTTCCGTGAGTTCCGGGAAAACGCGGCAGAAATGAGAACCCACGCTGTAAGGAGAGAAGGCGGGACATGCCGTTCACCGAGTATCATCATTTCCGCGGCTCCGCATTCCTCCCGTCCTCAAAAAAGGCCAAAGGCTTCCGGCATGTCCCGGAAAAGGCGTTTCCCGACCACACTTCCCCCTTGACGGATGCCCCAAAGACGGGTTTGCTAGTTCTGCGCATGGGAGAGTCCTTTTACACACGCACCACGGAGGCCCCCTCCTCCGCTTTTGATTTGTCCCTCAGACCGCCCGCTTTCAGCGAGTTCTGCGGCCAAGAGAAGATTAAGGACCGCCTGATGCTGATGGTGGAAGCCGCCAGACAGCGCGACGACGTGCTGGACCACATCCTGTTGAGCGGCCCGCCGGGCCTGGGGAAGACGACGCTTGCCAATATTATCGCGAATGCCGTCGGCTGCCGCATTCATACGACTTCCGGCCCCCAGATTGAAAAGGCGGGAGACCTGGCCGGCGTGCTGACCAATCTGGAAAAGGGGGATATTCTGTTTATTGACGAGATCCACCGCCTGCACCCGGCCATTGAGGAGTATCTGTACCCGGCCATGGAGGATTTCCGGCTGGATATTATCATCGACCAGGGGCCGAACGCCCGTTCCATCCAGCTCAACCTGCCCAAGTTTACCCTGGTGGGAGCCACCACCCGCGCCGGGATGCTGACCAGCCCGCTGCGTTCCCGCTTCGGCCTGGTGAACCGACTGGATTATTATACGCGGGAGGAGCTGTGCGCCATTATCGAACGGTCCGCGGGGCTGCTGAACGTGCCCGTGGACCCGGAGGGCGCCCTGCAGATCGCGCTGCGCTCCCGCGGCACGCCCCGCGTGGCCAATTCCCTGCTGCGCTGGGTGCGGGATTACGCCCAGGTGCGCGGCGACGGCGTGATTACGGAGCAGTTGGCGCACGACGCCCTGACCATGATTGAGATTGACGACGATGGCCTGGACGAGATGGACAAGCGCCTGCTGGAAGCGATGATTTACAAGTTCAACGGCGGCCCGGTGGGCCTTTCCTCCCTGGCGGTGGCCGTAGGGGAGGACGCTTCCACGCTGGAGGACGTGCACGAGCCTTTCCTGATTATGCAGGGGTATATCAGCCGCACCCCCAGGGGACGCGTGGCGATGCCCTCCGCCTACCTCAAGATGGGAGCCGCGCCGCCCGCCAACGGCCAGGGGTGGCTGTTGTAGGCCATTCATTTACGACATGGAAGGAGTGCTGCGTTTTGTGCTGGTCATCAGGCCCGCTTTCTTTTAGACTGTTTCCACATAAAACGTCAGGACGTTTTCTGTTCATCATACGCCCAAAGCTATGGCCGCACATTCTGATACTCCCTTTAAAAGACTGCCCGTCAAGATTATCGGTACGGGTTCCTATGTTCCGGAACGCCGCCTGACCAATGCGGATCTGGAAAAGATGGTGGACACTTCCCACGAATGGATTATTGAACGCACGGGCATTGTGGAACGCCGCATCGCCGCCCCTGACGAGTACACTTCCCATATGGGGACGAAGGCCGCCCAGCGCGCTCTGGAATCCTGCGGGCTGAAGCCGGAGGATATTGACCTGATTATCGTCGCCACCATCACGCCGGATACGTTCACCCCTTCCACTTCCTGCTATATCCAGGATGCCTTGGGCGCCAAGAATGCCGCCGCCTTTGACATTTCCGCCGCCTGCTCCGGCTTCCTGTTCGCCATGAAGACCGCCGTCCAGTACATCGGCACCGGCCAGATGAAAACGGCGCTCATCATCGCCGCTGAAAAACTTTCCACCGTCGTCAACTGGGAGGACCGCAGCACCTGCGTCCTGTTCGGGGACGGCGCCGGGGCAGCCGTGCTCCAGGCCTCCACAGGGGAAGAGGGGGAAGGCTCCGTCCTTGCCACGGATATCGGTTCGGACGGCTCCCTGCATGACCTGCTCCAGATTCCGGGCGGCGGCTCCCGTTGCCCCACCACCGCGGAAAACGCCCATGAACGCCTGGCCACCCTGGCCATGCGCGGCAATGAGACTTTCCGCCATGCCGTCACGCGCATGAAAGCCTCCGCCGCCAGCGTCATTGAACGCGCCGGCCTCACGGCGGACGATATTCAGCTGATTATTCCCCACCAGGCCAACCTCCGCATCATTAACGCCGTAGCGCAACGCCTCTCCATTCCTGAAGAGAAGGTGTTCGTGAACATTGAGAAGTACGGCAACACGTCCGCGGCCGCCGTCGCCATCGCCTTTGACGAAGCGCGCCGTTCCGGCAGATTCGGCAAGGGAGACAACGTCGTCCTGGTCACGTTCGGCGCCGGGCTTACCTGGTCCGCCGCCGTTATCCGCTGGTAATATTCTTTTTCATACTCCCCCATCATCATGACCACTGAACCATACGGCAAAAAAAATCCGTTTCCCGCTCCCGTCCTTTCCGTCAAGCACATCACCGGGGAAGGCAGCCCCAAGGAAACCATCCACATTGAATACAGCCTGGACGGTTCCGGGATGAATTACATTGCCGGGGATGCCCTGGCCGTCATTCCCGCCAATGATCCCGCCCTGGCGGACGCTCTGATTGACAAACTCGGCCTCAGCCCGAACTCCCAGGTTCCCACGCCGGAAGGGGAAACCGCAAGCCTGAAGGACGCCCTGGTTCACTGCTATGACATTACCAATGTCAACAAAGCCCTGCTGACCAAATGGGCCGCCGCTTCCGGCAGCCAGGAGCTGGACGCGCTTCTGGCCGGGGATAAAGACGCCCTCAGCGATTTCCTGTGGGGCCGGGACATGCTGGATCTGGCCACGGAATACCCCGCTTCCTTCGAATCCGCGGAGGCTTTCACCGGCATTCTGAAAAAGATCATGCCGCGCCTTTATTCCATCGCCTCCAGCCCGAACGCCCATCCCGAACAGGTTCATCTGTGCGTGGGCGCGGTGCGCTACACGGCCCGTGACCGCAAGCGCGGCGGCGTCTGCTCCACCTACATGGCGGACCGCCTCCAGCCGGGCCATACGGCCAGGGTATTCGTACATACCAACAAGAATTTCCGTCTGCCGGAAGACGGGGACACTCCCATCATCATGGTAGGCCCCGGCACCGGCATCGCCCCCTTCCGGGCATTCTGGGAGGAACGCATCGCCTCCGGCGCCAAGGGCGGCAACTGGCTGTTCTTCGGCAATCCGTACAGGGCTACCGACTTCTGTTATGAAGATGAGCTGACCCAATTGACCGGCACCGGCAAACTGAAGTTGTCCGTGGCCTGGTCCCGCGACCAGGAAAAGAAGGTGTATGTGCAGCACCTCATGGTTCAGGAAGGCGAAGAGCTTTGGAAATGGCTGGAAGCCGGCGCCTGCTTCTATGTCTGCGGAGACGCCTCCCGCATGGCGAAGGATGTGGACGCCGCCCTTCATGAAGTCATCCAGACCTGGGGCCATAAAACTCCGGAGGAAGCCGCGGCATATGTGGCGGACATGAAACAGCACCGCCGTTACCAGCGGGACGTGTACTAATTCGGGATCTCCCCCTTGAGCCTGTCACCGCGCCTTTCCATCTTTTCTGGAAAGGCGCTTTTTCTTTTTCCGGAGAAAACCCGCCCGAGCAAAAGTTCCCCTCCTGCTTCAAGCGTTTCTTTACCCTCACTCCAAAGTCTGCCGGGCGCCGCAAACGGCCTGTTTCACTTTCCTGAGCTTGAAAAAGAAAACCATGCAGAACAAATACAGCTTTTGCGGCAGGCAGTGGACGATACCCATCCATCCCGGCCGTCTCAACGCCCATCTCCGCCGAAAGGAATAACTCCACCAATTCTGCTGCCGGTCAATGCCGTCTATGATTTTTCTCCTCTCCTCCATTTCAGCAAGCAGTTCTTCCCGCGAACGAAAAACCGGAGCAAGGCCCTCCAGTAATTCCCCGCACAGTTCCAACCCCGCCTCCTTGCTTTTTTTCAACTGGCTTTTCATTTCCAGCTCCCTTTTTTCAAAGGCCTCCGCCGTCCGCATGTCGGCAAACCGGAACGCGCTGTTGACAGCACAAATATTTTTAAGCGCAAACCGGTAATAATATAAGGATATGCCCGGCATTTCATAAATATTGCCCTGAAGCCATGCGTGAAACCCCATCAAGTCGTCTTCAAAACTGGCCGTCATCCGCAGGGAGTTGCCCCATTCGCAGGCGCTCTTCCTGATCATCATGCTTCCTCCGTAATGGGCGGAAGAAGAAAAGGCCCTCTCCTGAAGCACAACAGCCGGCCTTTCCCGCGGAGCAGCAGGAAAGGCCGGGAATTCAAAAGCAACGCCCGGTTCCTCATAGACGCTGGTCATCTGGCTGACCACAGCCACGGCATCCGGGCGTTCCATCACCGCCCAGGCAAAAAGCCTGCATCTCCAGGGGAAGGAACAATCGTCCCCATCCTGACGGAGAATCCATTCATGGGAAGCCAGACTAATCGCCTGCCGGATATGAGGCCCTCGCCCCAGCGACGTTTCATTCCGGTTCAGGAGTACCCGGTACGGCCCCCTATATTGAGCCGCCATTTCCTGCATGACGGCGAAAGTCCCATCGGAAGAG